>ENA-UOJR01000075-UOJR01000075.1-human-gut-metagenome-genome-assembly--contig:-C115P-NODE-75-length-148694-cov-35.729122_pt1 | contig 148694 bp, 101 predicted proteins | sample MGYA00242354_ERZ723901 | MGnify/ENA metagenome assembly ERZ723901
AAAAGAGAATCTAACTTTTGTTTAACTTAATATTTTGAAGTATGATAAACTATGGAAAACACAGCCTTTCACTTATAGTCATTAGAAAGGATGAATTTCGAGGGCTATTCTTTATTACTTATGGAGAATCTATAAATGAGAATATATTTGTTTAACTTTAAAAAACATGGTATGAAAATAAACTATGTAACGGCTGCTTTTGCTCTGCTGCTTTTGGCGGGATGCAGTAATGACGTGAAAGAATCTGATATCAAGTTCGCAGGAGAAACAGGTGCAAAAGTTTCTTTTAGTGCAGTGATTAATAATCAAGAGGCAAGCGAACTTAAGACTAGAGCTACGGAAACAAGTTGGGAAATGGGTGACTTGGTTGGAATTACATGCGGATCCCGGCAGGTGAATATTGAGTATGAATATACCGGTGGTGAAAATAGCTTGTTTGCCGCAAAAAGTGGATATGCTGAAGATATCTGGGTATTAGGTACTCAAGAATATGATGTGACAGCTTATTATCCGTTCACTGGAACATCAGGTACGGAAGCTGAAACCATTGAAGTGTCTACTGATAGTGAAAATCAGGCTACAGCAGAAAAACGTGAACAGATTGACTTTCTTTATGCATCAGGAAAGGCAACTGCCGAAACTCCCAATGTAAAATTAGCATTTAATCATGTAATGAGTCGTATCAAACTGACTTTTACAGCTGGTACGAATGTTACATTGTCGGATATCACATGCTACCTTATTAATTTGAAGAAGAACGGGACATTTAATCCGAATACAGGAGAAACAACTGTAAGTATAGAATCTGTAACGTCGGATGATGATATTGTATGGACTAAAGTAGGTGCAGCTGATAATTATACGATACAGGCTATCTTATTACCGCAAACTCCACAGAAAGAAGTCTATATCCAAGCAGGAATGAACGGATATTATTACGAAGTTCACTTTCCGAATTTGACAAAATTGGAGCCTGGGGTTTCTTATAATTATACTATTCAAGCTAATGAGTATAAAGATAATCCTTTTGTATTAACTATTACCGAAGAGACACAAATCATTGGATGGAAAAATGAAGATGGCGGAACTGTTGAGTCAGATCCGAGTGTAGCAGGAACAGGTACGAACATCACTAATCCAAGCTGGAATATCACAGAAGAAACTATTACTCCTACATCCAAAAAATGATATTTTGAATAAAACGAAAGAATTACTAAAAACTAAATAAAATCTGATTTATGAAAGTATATAACTATATATCAATGCTTCTTCTTGGAGTAGTGTCCTTGGCTTCTTGTTCGCAGGATGACGGGATAGAAGGTGAAAATATGGGAACTTTACAAGGCTTCCAAATCAGCGTATCTGAAGATGGCTTTCAAACTGTAAATGCTCCTGGAACGCGGGCTACGGAGAATAATTATACAACTAAATTTTCCGAAGGCGATATGATTGGTATTTTCGCAGTCAAAGGTGAAAATATTGTTGAAGATATAAATAACCGCCAATTTACGTATCAGGATGGGGAATGGGTGTTGACCGACGGTGAAGATGCTATAGAATATAAAGGTTCGGAGTTCTCTAAAATGAACTTTTATGCTTATTATCCCTATGACTCTAAAGTTACTTTCGAACCTGCGAATGATGATCCTTTCGTTACATATGTCAGCAATTGGAAAGTTGGAGTAGACCAAAGTGGTGATAACTATACTAAGTATGATTTGATGACAAGCACAGGGACTGTACAAGGTGACCGCTTGAAAGGGTCAATTGCTTTTACCATGCAGCATAGAATGGCGATGGCTGTGATACAAATGCCTGAAAAGGTGTATACCTTTACAAATACGGATGTAACACTGGAAGATTATAAATTGCCTGTAACTGTAGGTTCTTTTACTATAGATAATGTGGAGGCATCTCCTTATTATCAGGCAAGTACAGATACTTATCGCTTTTTGGTGAAACCCAATACGGCTTTTTCTATCAAAGGGACTTATACTGGAGCACAAGAAATGGATTATGCTGCTAACGGTACTTTGGAAAGTGGAACTGCAAAAAAATATGTGATCGAGGACACAAATAAGAGTTCACATCTTTTGGCTGTAGGAGACTATTATTGTGCAGATGGTTCTATTGTCAGCAAAGATGTAGAAACTGCACCAGACAATGTAATCGGTATTGTATATCATGTAGGTAATCCGCAACCGTCAATAACAACTCCTGCTACATATACAGAAACAAATGATGCATTGCGCCGTGATTATCCAAGCTGTACGCATGGACTCGTACTGGCTATAACTTACCCGTCAGTTGGTGGAACACAAACTGCTGCATTTTCAACTAATAGAGATGTGTTTTTTGGCGGCTGGTATTCAACGGATGAAGATTGGTCGGATAAATTTGTAGCTTGTACAACATATAATACTTCCATTGCAGCATATTTGGGATATAACAATACAGTATTAATGACGATGTCTCCTAATACATTTGTGTGCGACAAGGCTGTAAGTTATGTTGAGGCTTATCGTGGAGCAGTTTTCGTGCCTGCTTCTGCCTCTAGCTGGTATCTTCCCTCTTTATACGAATTAGATGAACTCGTAAATGTTATATCTACCGTTCAAGAAAGTATTAAAAACGCAGGTGGAGAGGCTCTGGCTGTAGGTAGTCGTCATTGGAGTAGTAATGAACGTACAGGAAATACAACGGTAATATATCAGCATATACTTCAGGCTACAGGAGCATACCTGGTTGATAAATATCGAAACCAAGGAGGAGCAGCTGGTTATTTCCCTATGATGCTTGCATTTTAAAAGCATCAGGATAATTTGCTATAAGAAATATGTTGAGGATGTTGTCTAAAATAAATGGAGCGACTCTTTCAATATGCGATTAAAAAACTATTATGAGTGATAAATATGAATAAGAAAAACTTAATAAAAGGAACTGCTCTTCCTGTCGCACTGTTTTTCTCCTTCGCCCTGCTTCCGAGTTTCGGTAATCAAGGACAAGTCTTTGCTGCCATGGACGTAGTCCAGCAGCAAGGCTTCATCAAAGGAACGGTGGTAGATGATAAAGGCGAACCGGTGATCGGTGCGAATGTAGTTGTTGAAAGCACTAATATCGGTACAATCACCGATATTGATGGTGTGTTCAAAGTCAATGTACGCCCAGGTACAAAATTGAAAATATCCTTTATTGGATATAGCGACCAGATAGTGGCGGCAAAGAAAGATATGCGGGTTGTGCTGGTCGAAGATGCTACTGCCTTGCAAGAGGTAGAAATCGTAGCTTATGGTATGCAGAAAAAAGTGACTATGACCGGTGCGATTGCCAGTGTGAAGAGTGAGGCTTTGACACGTACATCTGTAGGTTCTGTTTCTAATGTATTGGGAGGTCAAATGACAGGTTTGACTACTGTACAGTATTCCGGTGAGCCGGGTTCGGATGCTGCAGATATTTTTATTCGTGGTAAAGCAACGTGGGCAGATTCTACTCCATTGATACAAGTGGATGGCGTGGAACGTAGCATGAATGATATTGACCCGAATGAAATAGAGTCCATTTCTATCCTGAAAGATGCTTCGGCAACTGCTGTGTTTGGTGTTCGTGGTGCTAATGGTGTTATCTTGATAACTACTAAACGTGGTAGAGAAGGAAAGGCGAAAATTTCGTTTACTACTTCAGCTTCCGTATTGATGCCGACTAAAATGGTGGAGACGGCCAATTCGTATGACTATGCAACGTTTTATAATCAGATGCGTGCCAATGATGGGAAAGAAGCGATGTTTAGTGATGCGGTAATTCAGAAATTTAAAGATGGATCTGATCCTATTCGTTTCCCAAGTATTAACTGGGTCGATTATATCATGGGAGATGCCACCTTGCAAAGTCAACATAATGTTAATATATCCGGAGGTACGGATAAAGTACGTTATTTCATTTCTGCCGGAGCTTATACACAAGGGGGACTTTTCAATGAATTTCAGTTACCTTATAACATCAGTTATCAGTATCGTCGGTTCAACTACCGAAGTAATCTGGATATGGATGTGACAAAAACAACCACTCTGTCTTTTAATGTGGCGGGTAATGTTAATTCTTCTGATAAACCACGTACAAGTCAGGGCTCATCAGGTATGGTGAAAAATATCTATTATGCCACTCCGTTCAAAAGTGCCGGTTTTGTAAATGATAAATTGGTTTACACTACAACTGACAGCTATGATGATGGAATGAGCCTGCCTTTTACTGGTGATATCGACCCATTTACTTACTATGGAGGTGGTGCTACTCGCACTAGTAATAACTCATTGAACGCTGACCTTGTTCTGGATCAGAAATTGGATTTTATCACGAAGGGACTTTCATTCAAATTGAAAGGATCTTATAATAGTTCATTCACTGTTTACAAATATCTATCCGGTGGAACAGAAATGACTTATAACCCTGTATTGTCAAGTGAGGGTATAGTAAATCTGCGCCCTGTGGATGGGAGTAAGTATACAGATGTAAGTTATAGTAGTGGTACAGGTAAATCGCGTGATTGGTATATGGAGGCAGGATTGAATTATAATCGTTCTTTCGGAAACCACAATGTAGGTGCATTGTTACTTTACAATCAGTCCAAAGAATATTATTATTCAAATACAGAATATCCGGATGTTCCGCGTGGTTATGTCGGACTGGTAGGACGTGTCACTTATGACTGGAAGAATCGTTATATGATTGAAGCTAATATGGGTTATAACGGTTCTGAGAACTTTGCTCCGGATAAACGTTTTGCTCTTTTTCCTGCAGGTTCTGTGGGTTGGGTGATGAGCGAAGAAAATTGGTTTCAACGTGCAAAACCGTTCGTTAGTTTCTTGAAATTACGTGCTAGTTTCGGATTGGTAGGTAATGACAAGATCAGTGGTAGCCGGTTTATGTATACAGCTGACCCGTATAGCGTTAACTTAAATGATTTAACCAATCGATATGCAAGTTCTTCCGGTAGTGGTGGCTATGGCTATTTTTTCGGAACGGACGGTCTGAATGTTACAACTAGCAAAGGAGCCTACGAAAAATCAAAAAATAATCCGGACGTATCATGGGAAAAAGCTTTCAAGCAGAATTATGGCATGGATATCAACTTCTTTGATGACCGATTATCCGCTACAATCGAATATTACAAGGAACATCGTTGGGACATTCTGTTGCAGGATGGAACAGCGCCAGGTATGCTGGGATTTACCACACCATATTCAAATCTTGGGGAAGTGAAAAACTGGGGATGGGAATTATCACTGAAATGGAATGATAGAATAGGTAAGAATTTCCGTTATTGGGCAGGGATTAATCTCTCTTACAACCAGAATGAGATCATTGAACGTAAAGAATCACCGCAAGATTACGACTATCAGTATTTGAAAGGTCACCGCATTGGTTCGCGTAGCCAGTATGTTTTTTGGCGTTATTACGATGAAAGTACTCCCGAACTGTATGAAAAGACATTCAATCGTCCATTCCCAACACATTCAGTAGACTTGAAAAATGGGGATGCTGTGTACGTTGACTTAAATGGTGACCGTCAAATAGACTCTAACGATATGAGTTACGACTATGGATTTACGGATGATCCGGAATATATGGTTGGTCTTAATTTCGGATTTGCCTGGAAGAATTGGGAAGTAAATACACAGTGGACAGGGGCTTGGAATGTAAGCCGTATGATTTCAGATGTATTCCGTCAGCCCTTTGTCTCTTCTGCTACCAAGACCGGGGGGGGACTGTTGGCTTACCACTTGACCAATACATGGACTACAGAGAATCCTTCGCAGAATGCGGAATATCCTCGTGCAACTTGGGATAATGCGGACAATAACTATGCCACTTCTACACTGTATGAGAAAGATGCCAAGTACTTGCGTCTGAAAACGCTTACCGTGTCTTATAACTTCCAGTTTCCTTTCATGAAGAGATTAGGATTGAACACCTGTCAATTGGCATTCAGTGGTTACAATCTGTTGACGTTTACCCCATACCTTTGGGGAGATCCGGAAGCAACAGCAAGTAATGCACCTTCCTATCCATTGACTAAGACCTATACAGTGAGTTTGAAATTAGGATTCTAACCGTTTTTAGAAAGAAAAAATATGAAACAACGATATAAATGGCTCGTCAGAGCAGTGATAGGGGGGATTCTTTGCATAGGTTCTGTATCCTGTGTGGACGAAATTAAATTTGGAAATAGCTTCCTTGATAAAGCACCGGGCGGAACGGCTACTAAAGATACGGTGTTTAACAGTGCTACCTATACGCGTCAATTTCTGAATTCCTGCTACAGTCGCCAATATTATGGACTGCCTTATGGAAATAGCTCGAATGTCGATTTCCCGGACTCATCTAATCCTTATCTGGGAAAGTTTGATGCGTTGACTGACTGTTGGCAACTTCATTATGAGTCTACTACCATTTACAATAGTTACTATAGTGGTACACACACAGCCAATTATGGAACGCGTGGTGATATCTTTGGGTACACTCGTGAGGTAGTGTGGCAGGTTGTACGCTGGTGTTGGTTGTTATTGGAGAATGTGGATAATGTACCGGGTATGAGCGATACAGAAAAAACAAAGATAAAAGCAGAAGCTAAGTGTATAATGGCTGCCCGCTATTTTGATATGTTCCGCCATTACGGAGGATTACCATTAGTTTACGAATCATTTTCCGGAACAGAATCAAGCTATAACTTACCGCGTGCTACTGTGGAGGAAACAGTAAAATATATGATTAACCTGTTGGATGAAGCTATTAATTCAGGAGGGCTTGAATGGGCTTATACAGGAGCGGATGCTACTACTGAAACGGGACATTGGACAAAAGCCGGAGCGATGGCTCTGAAGTGTAAAATCTGGCAGTTTGCTGCTTCTCCTCTATTTAATGCCAGCCAGGGATATGCAGGCGGAAGCAGTGAAGCTGAACAACAACATCTGGTGTGGTACGGAAGCTATCGTTCAGAACTTTGGGACAACTGCTTGGCAGCCTGCAAGGAGTTCTTCAACGCTATGGCAGTGAATGGATTCTATCAGCTGAAAGAAGCAACTGGTGATACTCCTGCTGATTACCGCTATGCTTATCGTATGGGATATGTATTGCTGAATAGTCCCGAAGTGTTACACTCTGTCCGTGTAAATGGGTATGAGACAACCGGTGGTTCTTCAAGTTATTTCTGGCATGCCTGGTGTAACAATGGTCGTAATTCATATACCCCCACACAAGAATATGTGGAAATGTTTCCTTGGGCAGATGGTACACCTTTCGATTGGGATAAGACTGAAGCAGAAGGTAAGTTGGACGAGATGTTCCTGAAGGGGACTTTTAAAGATGGGGAACAAACACTTTCAGATCTTGATTTAACACGTGACCCACGTCTATATGAATCGGCGATAGTGAACAACGTACCTGAAAATCTAGGATGGTCTTCTGCCAGCATGAGTGGTGACCCGTGGGAGCTTTGGGTAGGCGGCTCGGATGCCGGAACAAGCTCTTTCCTGGAGAGTGGACGTTTTGCCACCGGTTACGAGAATATGAAATACTACTTGAGTGATAGCGATTATAATCGCCAGGGGGTACATTGGGTATATCTTCGTTTGTCCGACCTTTATTTGACTTATGCAGAAGCATTGCTTCAAGCCAACAATGATCTTCAAGGAGCTGTAAACCAAATTGATATTGTGCGTGCTCGTGTCGGACTGCCCGGACTCGTGAAATGTAATCCCGACAAGAATCTGCTTTCTGACAAAGACGCTTTACTGGAAGAACTATTGCGTGAACGTGCCTGTGAACTAGGTATGGAAGATAGCCGTTACTTTGACTTGGTTCGTTACAAACGTGCCGATCGATTCGAAACTCCTTTGCATGGATTGCTGATCTATCGTTTGGATAGTAATGGTTCACCTATAGAGAAAGCATGGCGTGAAGGATCTGATAAAACAACAAGTAAGAATGGCGGTGCTTTGCAGCCTGTAAAGTTTAGTTATAAAAAGTTCCAATTGAAAAACAGAACGCGTGTCTGGTGGACAAAAGGTTTTGATTCCAAGTGGTACCTTTCTCCGTTCCCACAGAGTGAAATCAACAAAGGATATGGGTTGATTCAGAATCCGGGATGGTAATGAGGCAACAAATATGAATAACGATATTAGATAATGATATGAAGAAATATAAGATTCTGGTACTGGCTCTGTTGGCATGTTTAAGCATTCCGGGTGGAGCACAGAATACTGACAACAATATTACAGGTGTTGTTGTAGACAAATGGGGAAATCCTGTGTATGGAGCATCCGTACAAGTAGCAGGTTTACCGTCTGTCAGAGTAGAGACCGACAAGAATGGTAAATTTGAGATTGCTGCCGAGGCAGGGCGGAGTTTACAGGTGGTGACATCGGATAAAGGTTCTACCACTGTAAAGGTGGAGAAAAACGGAAAACCAGTGAGGATAGTGATGGATTATGGAGCGGAAACAATTGATGTAGGAGCCAATCGTACATTCACCCGTCACGAATCAACTGCAGCGGTTTCTACTGTGTATAACGAGGAATTCAACAAGCGTGCCTCAAAGGATATTTCTAATTCTCTTTTCGGACAAGGACTGGGACTAACCACTTTGCAAAATGCAGGTAACTACTCCACCGTGGAGCCTACCTTTTATATACGTGGCTTGCAGAGCTTGTCAAGCAGTTCACCGCTTATATTGGTAGATGGTTTGGAACGTGATATGAGCTTGATAACCCCGGAAGAAGTAGAATCAGTATCTATATTGAAAGATGCTGCCGCGGTAGCATTATATGGATACAAAGGTATTAATGGTGCTGTCCTGGTGACTACGAAACGTGGTAAGTATAACACCAGAGAAGTGAACTTTACTTACGACCACGTGACGAATTTCCAAGTGCGTCGTCCGGAGTTTGCGGATGCTGCAACCTATGCTGAAGCAATCAATGAAGCACGTGGCTATGAAGGATTGAGCGCACGTTATACTTCGGATGAAATTAATATGTTTCGTAATGGAACGGTGACAGGAAGCGGTATTGGTGCAAATATATCTGCCATGCTTCCTTATCTTTATCCGAATGTGGACTGGATTGATGAAACATTCAAAAACACAGGTATCTCAAATAAATATACCATTGAGTTCCGAGGTGGAGGTAATAAGTTTCGTTACTACACGATGGTTGGATTACTAACCGATAAAGGTTTCATAAAGAATGCCAATATGAACGATGGATACTCTACGCAAGATAAATATTCTCGTGCCAACTTGCGTTCGAATTTGGATATCGATTTGACGAATACGACTAAATTGAAGTTGAATATTCTGGGTACATTGGCGGAATCAAGTCGTCCGGGAGCTTCGGCAGATTTGTGGAATATGGTTTACTCATTGCCTCCCTCTGCTTTCCCCGTACGTACAGAAGATGGAACTTGGGGTGGTAATTCCACTTGGGCAGGCACATTAAACCCTGTGGCACAGTCACAAGGCGCGGCCTATAGTAAGGGACATACACGTAGTTTGTTTGCTGATTTGACTTTATCACAAGACTTATCCGGTTTCGTAAAAGGATTAGGAGTTGATTTGCGTTTGGCCTATGACAACTATTCGTCTATCTGGGAAGACCATAGTAAGACTTATTCTTATAAAGGGTATACGGCCAGTTGGACAGACCCTAGTGCCGGTGGTCCGATGTATACTACTGTTACGGGTGGTACGCCTAGCGAAATGTCAACCAGTGCTAATACAAACGATTGGACACGCCAGTTTAACTTTTCCGGTAATATTAACTACAACCGCTCGTTTGGTAAACATGATCTCTATTCTCAATTGAAGTGGGAGTATGAATATCGTGACAGTTACGGGTTAAACACTACCATCTACCGTCAGAATGTGTCATGGTATACTCACTACGGGTTCAATAAACGGTATTATGTAGATTTGGCACTGTTGGGGTCTGAATCGAGCCTGTTGGCACCGGGACATAAGTGGGCTTTTTCACCCACCATCTCTGCAGCTTGGGTGCTTTCGGAAGAGAACTTCCTGAAGAACACTTCGTGGATTGACTTATTAAAACTACGGGCTTCATTTGGTGTTATCAATGCCGATTATCTTCCTAAAGATGGAAGCAATACGGTTTATGACTATTGGGATCAGATTTATTCGACTTCCGGTACAATGTATCGTTTTGATTCCGGTTACAACTCTGCTTTCGGAAGTACGTATGTCAGTCGTTTAGCAACTGTAAACTCTACCCATGAAAAGGCTTATAAATATAATGTAGGTATTGATGCCACCTTGTTTAAAGGGTTGAATTTGACGTTGGAAGGCTATTATCAACGTAGAAAAGATATTTGGGTATCTTCCGAAGGGCAGTATTCCACGGTATTAGGTATGGATGCTCCTTTTGAGAACGCAGGTATTGTAGATAGTTGGGGCACGGAGATTGGTCTGGACTATACCAAACGGATAGGTAATTTAGTTTTTAACATCGGAGGTAATTTTGCCTGGAATCGGAATGAGATTAAAGAACAGTTAGAAGAACCACGTCTATATAACAATTTGGTGCAAACCGGTCATCGGTTGGGACAAGTTTATGGAATGATAGCAGAGGGCTTTTTCAAAGATAAAGAGGATATAGCAAATAGTCTTACACAGAATTTCAGTACGGTAGTACCAGGCGATATTAAATATAAAGATGTAAATGGTGATGGCATCATTGATTCCAACGACCAGACAGCTATTGGATATAGCACTACTGCTCCTGAAATTTATTATTCATTCCATTTGGGAGCTGAATGGAAAGGACTTGGTTTCGATGCCATGTTCCAGGGCGCTGGTAATTACTCTGCCGTATTGAATACAAAAAGCGTGTTCTGGCCATTAATCAGCAACTCGTCTCTTTCTACTCACTATTATGAAAATCGTTGGACGCCGGAGAATCAGAATGCTAAATATCCGCGTCTGAGTTCAGAAAGTAATGCTAATAATTATCAGACTAATACCATTTGGCTGGCTGACCGTTCATTTTTGAAATTACGTAACCTGGAAGTTTACTACAAATTTCCCAAACGTTTGATGGAGCGTACTAAAATATTAGGTAGTGCCAAGTTGTATGTCCGTGGAGTAGACTTACTTTGTTTTGACCACATTGATGTGGCGGATCCGGAATCTTACGGTGCGACAAACCCGCTGAATAAGAGCGTGGTAGTTGGTGTGATAATAGGTTTTTAATCACTAAAAACAATGCGAAAGAATGAAACTGAATAAATTGATATATAGTGTTCTGGGCATCTTTGCTCTTTCCTCTTGCGCGGACAATATGGAATATAAAGAATACAGTAATTATGACGCGAATTATGTGAAACGTACTTTTGGTGATGTGGGCGGTTTAGTGTCCAACATTTATCAAGAACTCGACACTGACTTCGGTAACTATAGCGGGGCTGTTTTAGGCTCTGCTACGGATGAAGCGGAATATGCCTATACAGGAAATTCGATTGAGTATTTCTACAATGGTTCCTGGAGTCCGACAAATGCACAAAGCAGTATGTGGACTGCCTGTTATAAGGCTATTGCCGATTGTAATCTTTATTTGGAAGAGTTTACGGGACTGACTTTTTCTGATTATGAACAAATATCAGATTATAAAGCGGAGATGTACCGTTATAACAATTACCAATATGAAGTTCGTTTTTTGAGAGCTTATTTCTATTTCAATCTGGTGCGACAATACGGTGATGTTCCTTTTACGGATCATGTATTGTCAACGAGTGAGGTCAACTCACTCACTCGTACACCTGCGCAAGATATTTTTGATTACATCATTTCCGAATGTGATGCAATAAAAAATGATATTATCCCTGACTATACCAAATTGGGAGATTTAATGCCTTCAGGTGAATCAACAGAGACAGGTAGAGCTAACAAACGTGCTGTGTTGGCACTCAAAGCGCGTACTGCCCTTTATGCAGCGAGTCCATTGTTTAATCCGGACAATAATAAAGAATTATGGTATCGTGCTGCGACGGCAAGCAAAGAACTGATTGATGCTTGTGACGAAGCCAAGATGAAATTAATCAGTGAATATGAAACTCTGTGGAGTGCAACAAGCTATAATGATGCTATTGATGAACTTATTTTTGGAAAACGCGCTTCGACCGGTACCAACTCATTCGAAAAATATAATTTTCCCATTGGATTGGAAAATTGTAAGGGAGGAAACTGTCCTACACAAACGTTAGTAGATGCATACGAATTTCAGGCAACCGGTTTGAGACCGGATGAAACTACTGGTTATGATAAGAATCAACCTTATTATGAAGGACGTGACCCGAGATTTGAAAAAACAATAGCTAAAAATGGCGATACAAAGTGGCCGAACTGGAATGAAACAGCTTTGGAAACCTATACGAGTGGAGCAAATGGTGAACCTTTAAGTGGAGGTACTCCTACCAGTTACTATTTGAAAAAGTATTGTCAGGCTGCGGTAAATACAACTTCTGCAAGTGCTTCTACATCTTATCATACATGGATTACGTTCCGTTTGGGTGAGTTTTATTTGAACTATGCGGAAGCATTGTTCAAGTATTTCGATAATCCTTATACAAAAGATCCTGAATTTGGAGTTTCTGCCAATGATATGGTGAATAAGACTCGTATTCGGGTTAAAATGCCGGAATTTCCTACCGGTATGACTAATGCAAATTGGTGGAAGAAGTATAAAAATGAACGTATGGTAGAGCTTGCTTTTGAAGGACATCGTTTTTGGGATGTACGCCGTTGGAAAGAAGCAGATACTTATTTCAAGAGTATTGATGAAATGAAAATCACTAAAAATTCAGATGGTTCATTTAAATATACTCGTAATACGGTGAGTCGGCAGTGGGATGACAAGATGTATTTATTCCCGATTCCGCAGAGTGAAAGAGGGAAGAATCCTAACTTAGTGCAAAATCCGGGATGGTAAATGATTATTAAACAAAAAAGGTACTGAATATGAAGAAGATATTATATACAATGGGATTGTTGAGCTTGCTGATGTCAGGTGCTTGCTCAGAAAGTGATCCTATAGTCGACGACAGTAATAATTCAAACCAACCGGAGGAAGTCTTGCCAGACTTGCCGACGGAGGTAATCACAGGTAGTCGCGCAATGTGGGTTAGTTATGATCCTATGTCAAGTTCTGATGTAAACAATGCAACAGGTATTTCGTCTGCATTAATAAGTTGGAGATTACTGTTGACTGATCCGGCGAATACGGCTTTTGATATTTATAAATCGGAAAATGGTGGTATAGAAGTAAAGCTGAATGAGGAAGCGATTACAAATACTACTTGTTGGACGGATGCAGATATTGATCCGGATAAGAATAGTTATTATCGAGTGACACTGGCCGGTCAGACAGAAACGCTTTGTGACTATACCTTTACCTCTCAAATGGCAACCAAATTCTATCATGAAATTGTCCTAAATACGAATGTGCCGGATTTATCATTAACATACTCTCCGGATGATATTCAGGTAGGCGATCTGGATGGTGACGGTGAATTGGAAATTGTTGTGAAAAGAGAACCGTATGACGGAGCTAATCAAGGTGGATGGCGCAATGGTACCACTTTGCTTGAAGCGTATAAGATGAACGGTACGTTATTATGGCAAATAGACTTAGGTATAAATATTCGTTCCGGTTCGCATTATACTTCTTATATATTATATGATTTTGACGGAGATGGCTTGTGTGAAATCGCATTCCGTTCGTCCGAAGGAACGAAGTTCGGTAATGGTAAACAAATTACTGATGCGAATGGAAATGTGAATGATTATCGTATACGTGACACGAATGGTGTGGGTTGGTATTCGGGAGCAAGCCTGTATACAACTTGTGGATTGATATTGGAAGGCCCTGAATATATTTCTATTTGCCGTGGATATGACGGTTGCGAAATCACGCGTGTTACTAATATACCTCGTGGCAAAGAAGATGAATCTAAAACCTCTCGTGCTCAATATTGGAATAGCTATTGGGGGGATGATTATGGAAACCGTATGGACCGCTTCTTTATTGGTGTGGCTTATCTGGACGGTATACCAGACGAAACAACTGGTGTAAGAACAGCCAATCCCAGTCTGATTATCAGTAGGGGTATTTACGCGAATTGGCAGGTGTGGGCATTCGACTTGAAAGGAGGCGAACTGGTGAATCGTTGGAAATTTGATACAGCCGACCATGATGATAAATGGAAAGCGATGTGTTCACATTGTTTCCGTGTGGCTGATTTGGATGGTGACGGAAAGGATGAAATATTATATGGATCAGCAGCTATTGACGATAATGGAGTAGAACTATGGTGTACGGGAAATGGTCATGGCGACTGTTTGTATGTGGGTAAATTCATTCAAGACCGTGCAGGATTACAAATTGTTGCTTGTTTTGAGGAAGAGGAAACTTACAGTACACAAGGGCTTGGATACGGTTGTCAGGTGATTGATGCGCGAAATGGAAACCTGATTACCGGACATGGAGCAGGTAAAAATGGTGATGTGGGACGTTGTATTGTAGCAGATGTAGATCCGGATAGTCCGGGATTTGAATATTATTCGTCTTTGCAGTCGGGTATGTACAGTTGTAGTAGTGGTGGAGTGGTTGCTACTGATTATCCGAAAGGAATTGGTAGTGGTGTGATGTATAATGCTGCTATTTATTGGAGTGGCCAGCCGACTAGAGAAATGTATGACCGTGCTTGTGTTGTTAGTTACAAGAACAATCCGGATGTAAACAAGACAAATAAAAATCGTTTGGTGTATTTCGGTATTTATGGTGCTAACGACGGAAATCACAGTACGAAATATAATCCTTGTTACTATGGCGATTTCCTCGGTGATTATCGTGAAGAGGTCATTTTAGGTTCGAGTGATGGTAAGTCTATTTATATATTCTCGACTAACCATCCTACGACTCATCGTTTACCTCATTTGATGACAGACCACACTTATGATATGTCTCAAGCTATGCAGAATATGGGATATAACCAGGGGACTAATTTAGGTTACTACGTCGGTGCAGAAACGATGAAGAATGCAGAATAAGAAGAACTTTATTTGAAAGATTAGTTTGTAAAAAAGAACAATCCGACCATTTTGTCGGGTTGTTCTTTTTTTCATATTTGCACAAATCGCCATATAAATGGATGATATTCCATTTCTTTATTAATCGGCTCTCCTTATTTTTGCAGTGTGACATAGCTTATTGACGTATGAAGAACATATTTCCTCTTTTGTTCCTTTTCATCACTTTGGGAATGAACATGAATGCACAAGACAATCAAGTCTCCGGCCTCAACGCCCGCCAGTTTCATAAATATTGGAAGGTCGAATCGGAGTCTCCTGATTATAAAGTGACATTTATCGGTGATACAGCCGAAATCGTTTCTCCCAAAGGGCTAACTCTCTGGAGAAAAGAAAAGATGAATGGACGGGTGACGATTGAATATGACGCGTGTGTAGTTGTAGAAAAAGAAGGAGACCGATTGAGTGATTTGAATTGTTTCTGGATGGCTTCGGATCCTATCTGTCCTGATAATATCTGGAAACGTGAAAAGTGGCGCAACGGAATCTTTCTGAATTGTTATTCCCTGCAACTCTACTATATGGGATATGGTGGAAATTATAACTCCACTACGCGCTTCCGCCGTTATGACGGTAATGAGGCAGGAATCGCAGATCCGAAAATACGTCCTGCTATATGGAAAGAATATACGGATGCCGACCATTTGCTAAAGGCAAATCACTGGTATCACATCAAGATAACCAATGAAGATAATAGGGTTAGTTATTACATAGATGGCGAGCGACTGGTGGACTTCCGCGATGCCGAACCTCTGACTGAAGGATGGTTCGGTTTTCGTACCACCTTATCACGTACCCGCATTACTAATTTTCGCTATGAATGTTCACCTCAACAGATTTCTGCCGTTCCTTTGCATTGGATCGGTGATACCCCTGAACAGGATAAAGCGGTAAGTTTCGGAGTTCCTTTTGATGAAGGAGATGTATTTCCTGCAACTCCGTTGCGGCTAAAAGTGAATGAATATCAAGATATTCCAGTGGATACCTGGCCATTAGCCTATTGGCCGGATGGCTCAGTGAAATGGAGCGGAGTTGCCGGAGTCATTCCTGCCGGAACGGAAAGATTGACATTAGAAAAAGCCTCCAAGAAAGCAAAAACGACCAATAAACAGCCTAAGGCTTCTATCTCTATCACTGAAACACCTGAAAATATTCAAATTGAAACAGGGGTACTTTCTGTTTTTATCCCTCGATACGGAGATTTCCTGATTGATAGTCTGTTATATAAAGGAACTAAAGTAGGAGAGAAAGCACATCTTATTTGTAGCACTCAAAGCAAACCGATTCAAGAAAATACATCTCAAATATCTTTTACTCGTTACATAGGAGAAATAAAATCAGTAACCGTAGAACGTCTGGGTTCAGTACGGGCACTTATAAAGTTGGAAGGCGTGCATCGGAACAGAAATAAGGAGATTGATACGAACTACTCTGAAGGGAACTACGCGAATGACTCTGATGAGAACAGTCAGAATAATCGTGAGTGGCTTCCTTTTGTTGTCCGCCTCTATTTTTATGCTGGTAGTGAACAGATAAAAATGGTGCATAGCTTTATCTATGACGGCGATCAGAAGATGGATTTCATCCGTAGTCTGGGCATTCGTTTCGATGTTCCGATGCGTGAAGCCCTGTACAACCGTCACGTCGCTTTTTCGTGTGCGGATGGAGGAGTCTGGAGTGAACCGGTGCAACCATTAGTGGGACGACGTATGCTTACCATGCCACAGGTACAAGATGAACCATCTCTGCAACAGCAACAAATGGAGGGCAAACGTATTCCTCCTTATGAAGCTTTTGACGAGAAAAACCGGGAATTGCTTAATGACTGGGCTTCATGGAATGGCTACCGCCTGTCTCAACTCACGGCTGACGCATTCTCCATTCGTAAACGTACCAATGGTGATGCTCCCTGGATAGGGACTTTCTCCGGTACCCGTAGTGACGGTTATGCTTTTGCCGGTGATATAACAGGTGGACTGGGACTTTGCCTGCATGACTTCTGGCAATCTTATCCGTCTTCTATCGAAATTTCAGATGCAAGAACTCCGGTTGCCACGCTTACTGCCTGGCTGTGGAGTCCGGATGCAGAACCGATGGACTTACGCCACTATGATAATGTGGCTCACGGTCTGAATGCCAGCTATGAAGATGTGCAGGAAGGAATGAGTACTCCCTATGGTATTGCCCGCACCACCACGCTCACTCTCGTTCCGCAAGGAGGTTACACAGGAAAGAAAACTTTTGCGGATGACGCCCGACAGCTCTCTGCCACCAGCATATTAATGCCAACTCCGGAATACCTGTATAACCGTCGAGCTTTCGGAATATGGAGTCTACCCGATCGCAGTACTTCCTTTCGTATTCGTGTGGAAGAGCGTCTGGATGTTTACATCCACTTCTACCAGAAAGCTATTGAACAGAACAAATGGTATGGCTTCTGGAATTATGGTGATGTGATGCACGCTTATGATCCTGTCCGTCATACCTGGCGTTATGACGTCGGAGGCTTTGCTTGGGACAATACAGAACTAGCTTCCAATATGTGGCTTTGGTATAATTTTCTTCGTACCGGTCGTGCCGACATCTGGCGTATGGCTGAAGCCATGACCCGGCATACGGGTGAAGTCGACGTTTACCACATTGGTCCGAATGCCGGATTGGGTAGCCGTCATAATGTGAGTCATTGGGGGTGTGGTGCAAAAGAAGCACGAATCAGTCAGGCCGCCTGGAACCGTTTCTACTATTATCTCACTACTGACGAACGCTGTGGAGACTTAATGACCGAAGTCAAAGATGCCGACCATAAACTCTACGAACTAGACCCTATGCGTCTGGCTCAACCTCGCAGTGAATATCCTTGCACTGCACCTGCCCGTTTGCGTATCGGTCCCGACTGGCTGGCCTATACCGGTAATTGGATGACAGAGTGGGAGCGTACGGGTAACACGGCTTATCGTGACAAAATCATAGCAGGAATGAAGAGTATTTCCGCCTTACCCAACCGCCTCTTTACTGGTCCAAAAGCTCTGGGATTTGATCCGGAAACAGGTATCATCACAACCGAATGTGATCCGAAATTAGAATCGACTAATCATTTAATGACGATCATGGGCGGATTTGAGGTTGCCAATGAAATGATGCGTATGATTGATATACCCGAATGGAAAGACGCCTGGCTTGACCATGCCGCACGTTATAAGAAGAAAGCATGGGAACTTAGTCACAGCCGTTTCCGTATATCCCGCCTGATGGCTTATGCGGCTTATCATCTGCGTGATAGACAAATGGCAGAAGAAGCCTGGACGGACTTATTCACCCGTTTGGAACATACACCTGCACCCTCTTTCCGCATCACGACCATCCTTCCACCGGAAGTTCCGGCTCCATTAGACGAATGTGCAAGCATCAGCACGAATGATGCTGCCCTTTGGAGCCTCGACGCTATTTATATGCAGGAAGTTATTCCGAGGGATGAATAATTGATACGTTTGATATATGGTTTTATCGACGAGACAGTAGTTTTCCTATCCCGGCGTTCTGTTTTTAAGATTAGACTGGAGAATAATCCTTTTAGGATTGGTGAACTGGAGGAAAAACTGCATAAATGAATGCAATAATATACGGAAATATAGCCAGAAAGTGAATGATAACCGATAGAATATGTAGCTTTTCTAGTAGATAAACTGTTCGTTGGGTTTAAACCAACGAGGTGTTCCTCGGTGAGGAACACTACCTTCCTCACCGGGAAATCTATCTTTCATCGGTGAGGAAGCTGCAAATGTACTTTCTTTAGGTTGTTTTTTATCTAATTGGCTCAAAAATGAAATGATAAGATGAATGTTATAATGAGGGGTGTTCTGCTAAAATAACGCCTATTCGTAAGGATTGAACGTATAACATTTATTATTTGACAGATATTAGCCACATAAGATAGAATGAAGAAATAAGATATTGGGAAATGTAGGGATTATTTCATCCTCCCTTATTCATTTATGTCATTCTTCCTTTTCTGCAATGCTTAAATATTCCTTTTTTAATATTGAATATGTAAGCATTCGATATGGTCGATATTTCTTCTTTGTCTTTATTGCATTATTATTTCAGATACTCTTTCAACGGGCAATCGGTCTTTTTCAGTCCTTCGGCAATGCTTTTCGCATTCATGTGTGCTCCCTTCAGGGAAGTGTGCGTATGGTCGTGGTTATAGTAAGTAGCTGCTTTCTTGATACCCACCTTTTCCAGTTTATCGGCACTAATCTTATTTAGATCAATGAAATAAGCCCCGGTAGCTTCGGCTGCTTCACGTGTCCATTTACCGAAAGACTCTGTGTTGCGTTCTATCTTTCCATCTTTCCATTTGTTGCGTGGAGTATGGCTTAGAACGATAGGAACAGCTCCTTTCTCCTGAACGTCCATAATGAATTTCCGAAGATACCAGCCGAATGTATAAATCACCTGATATTTCCCTGTTTTCTCCATCAAAAAGACTTTGCTCTCGTCACCGGAACCACGCAGTTCGGCACGGGCTTTGCCTACATTAATGTCTCCCGCATCATTATGTCCGAACTGAATCAGCACAAAATCTCCCGGCTGCAAGGCATTATAAACCTTATCCCAACGACCTTCGTCCAGGAAAGTGCGGGCACTGCGTCCTGCCATGGCACGGTTTTCTACAGAAATTTTATCCAGATTGAACTCATCGGCAATTACGCTTCCCCAACCCCACATACCGTTTTTGTCTTTATCTTCATTTCGGACTGTACTGTCTCCGATAGTAAACAATACCGGACGTCCATCTTTACGACTGGAACCTGTCACAGTATCTTTCTCAACGGGCTTCAGATAATTGGCCAATTCCAATCCCTCATAAGCACGTATTCCATCCGCAGCAGATTCCGCATTGACTTTGGCACCGAAAGCACTTGTGTGTATACGGTCGATGTAGAACATATATTTCACCTTGTTCTTGCCGAACTTCTCGAATTTGCGGGCACTGATATCATTCAAATCAATAAAAGGAACCCCCTGTTCTTCGGCTACTTGCTTTGCCCACAATCCGAAAGTCTTGTTGACGCGTGTGATGATGGTGCTGTCTTTATCTTCCCAAGCATTGCGGGGAGTAAGCGAGAATAGGATAGGATGAGCACCTTTTGCTTTTACATCCTGAATAAAACGGCGCATATATTCCCCGTATGTATATACGGTTTCTTTCACTCCGGTCTCTTTGATGGTTACGTTCAGCGTATCTTTGCCGATTCCCGGAATAGAGGCGCGGGCACGTCCGCTGTCATAAGGACCATTATCATTGTGTCCCAATTCGATGATAACCCAGTCTCCGGGGCGTACCCCTTTGATTACATCCGGCCAAAGACGGTTGTAGAAAGTACGGCTGCTGGTACCTCCCAACGCATGATTCTCAACAGTAATCCGGTTGGAATCGAAATAGTCGCCGGCAAAATAGCCCCATCCCCATTGTCCGTTGTTGCCATTTCCTAAAGTTCCGGTACGCATGGTTGAATTACCTACCAGAAACAGAACCGGGTTGTTACCTTTCCGGCTGGAACCGGCTTCCGGCCGCGAGGTGCGTGCCTTATTCAAGCTGTCCAGCGTGTTGTCAACCACCTGATTGACGTCTGCCATGGGAGCGGAAACTTTATTTTGCGCTTGCAGTTGTAAACTGCATACAATGATTATCAGTCCGCACGTATACTGAAACAATTTATTTTTCATGTTCGTTTTCTTTTTTAGGCACGGATTACACGGATTTCACGGTTTTAGTGCTATGATTACGTAAAACAACCGTGTTAATCCGTGTAATCCGTGCCTTATTATTCTCTTATACCTTATCGAAAACTGTATGTTATTTTAATTTATAAACTTCTGTTCCGGCAAGCAGGAAACAACCGACTCCGTAGTCTTCAAAATCGGGTACACTCTTGTAAGTAACCGGCTGTCCGTCTTTAGGCTCCTTGCCTGTTCCCTGCACATATCCCAGAAATCCGTTCGGGTGTACGGCATCTTTCACCATAGCGTTCCATGCTTTTAACAGGACGGGAAGATACTCTTTACGGTCGAGCAATCCGTTGCGGACTCCCCAAGCCATACCATAAACAAATAAGGCTGTACCGGAAGTCTCTTTTCCTCCGAAGTTCGTCGGGTCGTGAAGACTGACATTCCAGAAACCATCTTCACGCTGACATTTCTTCAAAGCCTTGCTCATGGTCAGGAAATCATTGATATAGTCCTGACGATGTTTCTCGTCAGAAGGAATTTCATCCAACACACGTACCAAAGCAGCATATACCCATCCGTTTCCACGACTCCAATAGCAATCTTCGCCATTCGGCTCTTTATATGGAGGATTAAAATCCTGATCGCGCCACCACAGACCGTCTTTAGGGTTGAACATACCCGTTTCATCGTGTTGGCTGCGTGTGTAGTAGTACATATCCCACATCTTATCGTAGTATTTCTGTTCTCCGGTCATTTTTCCGAATTTAGCGAAGATAGGCATTGCCATTTGTACGGCATCAATCCACCACCAGTCGTTCACCTGCGGCGTATTCACCACCATATCGATGCTCGCTTTGATATTCCGGATCATATTCGGGTCTGACGGGCAGATTTTATAGATATCAATGTATGCCTGTCCGCAACAATGATCGTCCGCATTACGGGTAGTATTGCCATTGCGCATTCCCCATTTGTGGAAATCGGCCCAGTCGTAAGTATACTTATAATAATCCTCGCGCGGATAAATAGAATAGAGAGCCATCAATCCTTCATAATATACACCACGCGTCCAGATATTACTGGGACGTACACGACCATAAAAACTGGGAGTAGTGTAATCGGCATACTTCTTCATAAAGTAGTCATTCACCTTTATGATATTCTCTAAAGTCTCTTTTTGTGCCGGGAGCTCTTGTGCTGTGACCGTATGGACTGGTATCAGACAAGAAAGAAGCAATCCTGTAAAGAGTAAGAATAGTGGTTTCTTCATGGTACAATAGTTCTGTTTTATTAATTTGCTGTTTATAATAATTTCTATTGCAAAGGTAAGAGACGTTCCTTTCTTTTTCAATGGATTTTCGTGCAAATGTCTTTAAATTCGTTCACAAGGCAGCAGGAAATAGCGTAAAATGCATACCTAATGATGATTTCTACATATATCTGTACAATATTCTATTTCATGAATGGACTGCGTCCTTTACTTTTGTGTTGTAATTTGATAATCGATAAAACTATGAAGTGCATAACTCTTTATTTTAGTTTCTGCCTGATAGCTATCTCCTCGATAGCCCAGCCAAACTATGACTTTTCGAAGTTGAAACGCGAACGTCTGGGACGTGGTGTAATTGCTATCCGGGAGAATCCGTCTACTGTAGCTGTTTCCTGGCGTTATTTGTCTTCCGACCCGATGAATGAATCTTTTGATATTTATAGGAATGGTGAAAAGATAAATAACCATCCGTTGAAGGATGCCACTTTCTTTCAGGATGCTTATACAGGAACAGAATCTGTACTTTATACCGTGAAAGCAAGGGAAGGGAAAACGGAAAGCAGCTATCAATTACCGGCAAATGCCCCGTCGGGTTATCTGAATATTCCGTTGAACCGCCCCGAGGATGGTACGACTCCGTTAGGACAAAACTATTTTTATACTCCGAATGATGCCAGTATCGGTGACGTGGACGGTGATGGTGAATATGAGATTATTCTGAAATGGGATCCGAGTAATGCACATGATAATTCACACGACGGTTATACGGGAGAAGTATATGTTGATTGTTATAAATTGAACGGTCAGCAGCTATGGCGTATTAATCTGGGAAAGAATGTACGTGCAGGTGCGCATTATACTCAATTTATGGTTTATGATCTGGATGGTGACGGTCATGCGGAAGTGGTGATGAAGACCGCAGACGGAACGGTGGATGGAGTCGGAAAAGTGATTGGAGACGTCAATGCGGACTATCGAAGTGAGCAGGGGCGTATTCTGACCGGACCGGAATATCTGACAGTATTCAACGGATTGACAGGAGAAGCGATGCAAACAATTGATTATGTGCCCGAAAGAGGAAACCTGATGGGTTGGGGAGACAGTCGTGGTAATCGCAGCGACCGTTTTCTGGCTTGCGTTGCCTATCTCGACGGCATACACCCGAGCGTAGTGATGTGTCGCGGATATTATACACGTACTGTTTTGGCTGCTTTTGACTGGGATGGAAAGGAACTGAAACAACGTTGGGTATTCGACAGTAATAATCCCGGTTGTGAAGATTATGCCGGACAGGGAAACCATAACCTGCGGGTAGGTGATGTGGACGGTGACGGATGTGATGAGATCATCTACGGTTCATGCGCCATAGACCATAACGGCAAAGGACTCTACACCACGAAAATGGGACACGGCGATGCCATTCACCTGACTCATTTCGACCCTTCTCGTAAAGGGCTGCAAGTATGGGATTGCCATGAAAATAAACGTGACGGTTCTACCTATCGGGATGCAGCTACCGGAGAAATTTTATTTCAGATTAAAGACAGTACGGATGTGGGGCGTTGTATGGCAGCCGATATTGACCCGACTCAACCGGGCGTTGAAATGTGGTCTGTTGCTTCTGGAGGAATAAGGAATGTGAAAGGAGAAGTAGTAAAAGACCGGGTGAGAGGTTTATCCTGTAATATGGCTGTCTGGTGGGATGGAGATTTGTTGCGTGAATTGCTGGATCGAAATAGGATCAGCAAATACAATTGGGAAAAAGGAATCTGTGAGCGCATAGCTATTTTTGAGGGGACTCTTTCTAATAATGGAACCAAAGCGAATCCTTGCCTTCAGGGAGATATCGTGGGTGACTGGCGCGAAGAAGTACTGATGCGTACAACTGATAATACAGCTTTGCGGCTTTACGTCTCCACTATTCCTACCGACTATCGTTTTCATACTTTCCTCGAAGATCCGATTTATCGTATAAGTATCGCTACCCAGAATGTTGCTTATAATCAGCCTACACAGCCCGGATTCTATTTCGGACCGGAACTTCAGGGAACCGTATTCAGAGGATGTGAAATACCTAAAAAATAGATTATGAATGTTCGTATCATAACCATTGCTTTATTGCTGGCAACTTTGCCGATTAGTGCACAGAAAAAGAAAACGGTAGTGAATGATTCAAATACTCCTTTACATTTGCTGCAACCTGCTTATCAGGGTACGTATGGTGATCTGTCACCGGAACAGGTGAAGAAAGACATCGACCGTGTATTTGCCTATATAGATAAGGAGACCCCCGCCCGTGTAGTAGACAAGAATACAGGCAAACTGATTACCGACTACACCACGATGGGAGAGGAAGCGCAACTGGAACGTGGTGCTTTCCGTCTGGCAAGTTACGAATGGGGAGTAACCTATTCAGCCTTGATAGCAGCTGCCGAAGCTACGGGCGATCAACGTTACATGGACTATGTGCAGAACCGTTTCCGCTTCCTGGCGGAAGTGGCGCCTCATTTTAAACGTGTGTACGAAGAGAAAGGCACGACAGACCCTCAACTGCTGCAAATCCTCACCCCTCATGCCCTGGATGATGCCGGGGCTGTGTGTGCAGCGATGGTGAAAGTCCGTGTGAAAGACCGCTCGCTTCCTGTAGGCGGATTAATTGAGAACTATTTTGATTTTATTCAGAATAAAGAATATCGGTTGGCAGATGGTACTTTTGCCCGCAATCGTCCGCAACATAATACACTTTGGTTGGACGACATGTTTATGGGGATTCCGGCAGTAGCCCAGATGAGCCGTTATGACAAGGCTCAAAAAGAGATATATCTGGCGGAGGCTGTCAGACAATTCCTGCAATTTGCCGACCGTATGTTTATCCCTGAAAAAGGTTTGTATCGTCATGGATGGGTGGAAAGCAGTACCGATCATCCTGCCTTTTGTTGGGCGCGAGCCAATGGGTGGGCTATGCTGACAGCATGTGAATTGCTCGATGTATTGCCGGAAGATTACCCCCAGCGTGCGAAAGTGATGGATTATTTCCGGGCTCATGTACGCGGAGTGACTGCCTTGCAAAGTGGAGAAGGGCTTTGGCATCAATTGCTCGACCGGAATGATTCTTATCTGGAGACGTCTGCTACGGCTATTTACGTATACTGTTTGGCGCATGCTATCAATAAAGGCTGGATTGATGCCATTGCTTATGGACCTGTCGCTCATTTGGGATGGCATGCCGTGGCCGGTAAGATCAATGCGGAAGGTCAGGTGGAAGGCACTTGTGTGGGTACGGGGATGGCTTTCGATCCTGCTTTTTATTACTATCGTCCGGTCAATGTATATGCGGCACATGGATACGGACCGGTGCTTTGGGCAGGTACGGAAATGATCTCTCTATTGAAGAATCAGTACCCGCAGATGAATGACAGTGCCGTTCAGTATTATCAGGTGAAACAGAAGACGACTGCACCTATTTTTGCCATCGATACAGAAGAAAAGAAAGATTAACTTTAAATAGATAGAACCATGAAACGAGAAGCTTTTAAAATGTATTTAAAACCCGGATGTGAAGCTGAATATGAGAAAAGACACGCTGCCATCTGGCCCGAATTGAAAGCATTGCTTTCCAAGAACGGAGTGTCGGACTATTCGATTTATTGGGATAAGGAGACCAATATCCTGTTTGCTTTCCAGAAAACGGAAGGTGAGGCTGGTTCGCAGGACTTGGGTAATACGGAGATTGTGCAGAAATGGTGGGACTATATGGCGGATATCATGGAAGTGAATCCGGACAACTCGCCGGTGTCCATTCCTTTGCCGGAAGTATTTCACATGGATTGATTTTTTAGTAATTAGGTTCGTTGTTTCTTTTATTATCTCAACTATCTTGATTATTTTTGTCCAACATTAATTATTAATCTTGGAATCTATATGATGCAAAGACACCTTTTAATCTTTACCTTTCTTGTTAGTTTTGTGTTGAATGCCTATGGTGCGATAGAGCTTCGTTCTACACAAATGAGAACGAGTGACGGTCTTCCCAATAACTCTATTCGATACATTTATCAGGATAGCAAAGGTTTTTTGTGGCTGGCTACTTTGAACGGATTAAGTCGTTATGACGGCAACTCTTTTCTTACTTTCCGTCCGGAAATCGGTGACAAGGTGTCTTTGGCAGACAACCGTATCTACGATCTGACAGAAGATAAAGATGGTTTTTTGTGGATTTCCACTACACCTGAATTATATAGTTGCTATGATTTGCAACGTGCCCGTTTTGTTGACTATACCGGTTGTGGCGAACTAAGACAGAATTATTCAGGGGTATTTGTTGCTGCTAACGGAGATGTCTGGCTTTCCCATTCGGGAAACGGCTGCCGGAAGATGGTACATCAGAAAAATGGTGAGATGACATCTACCGTATTCAGGACCGAATGTGGAAACCTGCCGGATAACCGGGTGAAATTCGTGAATGAGGACACCAGTGGGCGTATTTGGATCGGCACTCAATGCGGTCTGGTTTCCGTCTCCAACGGGCAATATCGGATAGAAGACCGATTAATCCACTTCACTTCTTCGCTGTCCTATAAGGACGATATGTATTTCCTTACAGCAGATGGAGATATCTATTATTATCAGGAGGCTACTCAAAAGATGCAAAAGTTGGCTTCTCTTGCCACTGTGGCAGGGGCGACATCGCCAACCGGAAATTTCCTGTTGAAAGATAAGTGGGTGATCCTGACTACTACCGGAGTATATACTTATCAATTTGCTACCGGAGAGATGGCCGCAGATCCTCGTTTGAATATTAAAAAGGGAGAACTGATACGTGATAATCGTGGAGATTATTGGATATACAATCATACGGGACGACTTACATATGTGCTTGCCGAAACCGGAGAGAGTAAGGACTTCCAGTTGATTCCCCAGGATAAGATAAGTTATATCGACTTTGAACGTTATCATATCGTCCATGATTCCCGGGGAATTATTTGGATTTCGACCTATGGAAATGGGCTTTTCGCTTATAATACTGCCGAAGATAAACTGGAGCATTTTGTGGCGAACATTAATGACCAGAGTCATATCAGTTCGGATTTCCTGCAATATGTGATGGAAGATCGTGCCGGTGGCATCTGGGTAGCTTCGGAATATTCAGGCTTGTCCCGTATTTCCGTATTGAATGAAGGAACCTCCCGCATCTATCCCGAATCCCGTGATTTGTTCGACCGGTCGAACACCATCCGTATGCTTACCAGAATGTCTAATGGAGATATCTGTGTAGGTACGCGTAAGGGGGGATTATACACCTTTGATTCAAGCCTTCGTTCGAAAATGACCAATCAATATTTCCATTCTAATATCTATGCTCTCACCGAAGACAAGCAGGGACGAATGTGGATGGGAACTCGTGGGAATGGTCTCAAAGTGGGGGATACCTGGTATTATAATAATCCTTCTGATCTGACAGCCTTATCCGATAATAACGTTTTTGCCATTTATCGCGACCGTAAAGACCGCATGTGGATAGGTACATTTGGAGGTGGGCTGGAACTGGCCGAACCTACTCCCGACGGTAAATATAAATTCCGTCATTTCTTCCAGCAAACATTCGGGATGAGGATGGTGCGTGTGATAGAAGAAGATGCAAATGGGATGGTGTGGGTAGGAACCAGTGAGGGTATTTGTGTTTTTCATCCGGATTCATTGATTGCAGATGCCGATAATTATCATCTTTTCAGTTATACAAACGGAAAGTTTTGCAGTAATGAAATCAAGTGTATCTACCGGGATACGGAAGGGCGGATGTGGATTGGTACGTCCGGTTCGGGACTGAATCTTTGTGAGCCGCAGGATAACTATTGCTCTTTGAAATATGAACATTACGGAACTTCCGAAGGATTGGTTAACGATGTAATCCAGTCCATTCTGGGAGATAAAAAGGGGAATCTATGGGTTGCTACCGAATATGGTATTTCCAAATTTAATCCGATTACCCATTCTTTTGAAAACTACTTCTTTTCTTCTTATACACTGGGAAATGTGTATAGTGAGAATAGCGCCTGTATGCGCGAAGATGGAAAACTGCTTTTTGGCACAAACTACGGATTAATAGTGATCGATCCTGAAAAGATACAGGATAACGAAACTTTCTCCCCGGTTGTTTTCACGGATTTATATGTCAATGGAACGCAGATGAATCCGCAGATGGAGGACTCTCCGTTAAAGCAATCGTTGGCTTATTCGGACGAAATAACCCTGAAGTTTTTTCAGAACTCATTCCTGATAGATTTCTCTACTTTTGATTATTCGGATAGCGGTCATACCAAATATATGTATTGGCTGGAAAATTACGATCAGGGATGGAGTGCTCCTTCTCCTCTGAATTTTGCTTCGTTTAAGTATCTTAATCCGGGAACTTATATACTTCACGTCAAGTCGAGCAATGGAACGGGTGTTTGGAATGATAGCGAGACTACACTGAAAATTGTAATTGTCCCTCCATTCTGGAAAACGACTTGGGCAATGCTGGGTTATGTGCTGTTATTAATCATAGCCTTGTACTTTGCTTTCCGTATCGTTCGTAACTTTAATGGCTTGCGTAACCGCATCAATGTAGAAAAGCAGTTGACAGAATATAAACTGGTGTTTTTTACCAATATCTCTCATGAATTCCGTACTCCGCTTACCTTGATTCAGGGAGCATTGGAGAAGATTCAACGGGTGACTGATATCCCGCGTGAATTGATATATCCGCTGAAAACAATGGATAAGAGCACGCAGCGTATGTTGAGGCTTATCAATCAGTTGCTGGAATTCAGAAAGATGCAGAATAATAAGCTGGCACTCTCTTTAGAGGAAACGGATGTCATCTCTTTCCTTTATGAAATATTTTTGAGCTTCGGAGATGTAGCGGAACAAAAGAATATGAATTTCCGTTTCCTGCCTTCGGTGCCGTCCTATAAAATGTTTATTGATAAAGGAAATTTGGATAAGGTGACTTATAACCTGCTTTCAAATGCCTTTAAATATACTCCTTCGAACGGAACAATTATTCTCTCGGTGAATGTGGACGAAGGGAAGCAAACCTTGCAGATTCAGGTTTCGGATACGGGAGTCGGCATTCCTAAAGAGAAGCAGAACGAATTGTTCAAGCGATTTATGCAGAGCAACTTCTCCGGTGACAGTATCGGTGTAGGGTTGCATTTGAGCCATGAACTAGTTCAGGTACATAAAGGAACGATTGAGTATAAGGATAATGAAGGCGGTGGTTCAGTATTTACCGTATGCATTCCGACGGATAAGACGGTGTATTCGGAGAAAGACTTCCTTGTCCCGGGCAATGTACTGCTGAAAGAGGCGGATGGACATGCGCATCATTTGTTGCAGCTCTCTGAAGAACTTCCTGACTCGGAAAAACTGGCTGTTCCTCTGAATAAACGGAAAGTCTTGATTATTGAAGATGACAATGATATTCGTGAATTCTTGAAAGAGGAAATCGGAGCCTATTTCGAAGTAGAAGTTGCTGCTGACGGTACATCCGGATTTGAGAAGGCACGTACGTATGATGCCGATTTGATTATCTGTGATGTTCTGATGCCGGGAATGACGGGATTTGAGGTTACTAAGAAGCTGAAATCGGATTTTGATACGAGCCATATTCCTATCATTCTGCTGACTGCTTTGAGTTCGCCGGAGAAACATCTGGAAGGTATAGAAGCCGGAGCGGATGCTTACATTGCCAAACCGTTTAGTGTAAAACTGTTGTTGGCACGTGTGTTCCGCCTGATCGAGCAGCGCGATAAATTGCGTGAGAAGTTCTCCAGTGAACCGGGTATTGTGCGTCCGGCCATGTGTACCACTGACCGGGATAAAGAATTTGCAGATCGGTTGGCTGCCATCCTTGAACAGAACCTCGCCCGGCCTGAATTCTCTATTGATGAGTTTGCGCAGATGATGAAGTTGGGACGAACGGTATTTTATCGGAAACTACGTGGAGTAACGGGATATTCGCCTAATGAATATTTACGTGTTGTGCGCATGAAGAAAGCAGCCGAGTTGTTACTGTCGGAAGATAATCTGACGGTTGCAGAAGTCTCCTATAAGGTGGGTATCAGCGATCCTTTCTATTTCAGTAAATGCTTCAAAGCTCAATTCGGAGTAGCACCGTCCGTTTATCAACGTGGTGTGAGTAATGATAATGATTCTCCGCAGGATTCATAAGAATAAGATTAATTAAAACAGCATAGTATGAGACTAATTTCTTTTTGTAAAATATTACTTTTAAGCGGTTGCTTTACAACTGTTTGTACTTCTATGAATGCACAAGACAAAGTTATGAAAAAACAGGATTCGCCTATTGATATAGATTTGTGGCAAAACGGATTGCCCAATACGAATGGGATGGAAGCCCAGGGATATGATGATAAAAAGAATAATTTCAAACCTAGTATCCGGGTATATTTGCCGAAAGCTTCTCAACAGCCGGCGAGAGCTGTTATTATATGTCCGGGAGGTGGATACGGGCATTTGGCAATGGCTCACGAGGGGTATGACTGGGCACCGTTTTTCAATGAACAGGGAATAGCTGCTATTGTCTTGAAGTACCGTATGCCTAATGGTAATCGGGAAGTTCCCATGTCGGATGCATACGAAGCTATTCGTTATGCGAAAGAACATGCTTCTGAATGGAATATTAATCCTGATTGCATTGGCATCATGGGATTTTCGGCAGGTGGGCATTTGGCCTCTACAGTGGCTACGCATGCTTCCGAAGAACTTCGTCCTGCTTTTCAGATTCTTTTTTATCCGGTAATTTCGATGGAATCTAAATACGGGCATGGTGGATCGTGCAGACAGTTTCTAGGTGAAAAAGCAACGGAGGAATTGAAAAAGGAATTTAGTAATGAGTATCAGGTGGATTCTCTTACACCAAGAGCGTTTATAGCTTTATCCGATGACGACAGGGGCGTGGTACCTATGAATTCTATTCGTTACTATTCTGCTTTGAAAGAAAAGGAGATACCGGCTGCCATATATATTTATCCCAGTGGTGGACACGGATGGGGAATGAAAGATAGTTTTAAATTCCGCAATGAAATGTTGATGGAGCTGAAAGCTTGGCTAATGACTTTTTAGGGGAGGTTATTAAAGCAGTGCTAATACCTGTTGAGAACTAATTTATTTGATTGTTTCGAGAAATTCTACTTCAATGATTCTTAACTGATTTTTGCTACTGCTCTTTTCCTGTTCCATTTTATTGGCAGCTTTGGCTTCTACTTCAATGATCTGTCCGAAAGCATCCTTGTCACTGGTATTTCCTTTCAGGCGAATGGTTATAGTGTTGGCACGTACCGGCTTTTCTACATTGAGATGAATATACCCCAGACTCTTATCTGTATTTCCGTTCCAAATCAGGATGTTTCCGGCATATACTTCCAATGGATAACTGCGTGAACGCCACCCTTGCAATTTGATACATATATCGTCTATTTCGGCTTCTCTCTCCAGTGTATAAGTAATCCAGGCAGTGCTCAACTTACCGTCATTTTTCCATTCCGTCAGTTCGATATCATCATAGCTCTTTTCAGCATCGCTGTTATTGGAACCGGCTTTTGCTGAAACGATGCGTACACCTTTTTTGCTATCTTGGTAAGAAGGGGTAGAAGGAGTCTCACCCCTGTCCAGTTGTCCTTTTAAAGTCTCCTGCGGGAGATAAGTGCTTAAACCTTCAGTAACTTTTACAGGCACTGTTTCCAATGTGAGTGTGGCGGCAAGTAATCCTTTAGCCTGTGCTGTCAGAGTTACTTTTCCGGCAGTGGTTGTGCTACGGATCAGTGCACGGTTGATGCCACATTCTACCGGAAGTTTTGTATCAAGGATATGATTGTTTTCACCTTGAGCAATCCCTCCACGCCATTCTGCTTGACCGTTGAGTGTGAATTGAACCGTACGATTATCCAACGGGCAACGTTTTCCGTCTTTATCTACAACTTCCACCTGTATTAAAGCCATGTCTGCACCATCTCCATGGAATCCTTCGGGATTTTGAATAGCGGTAAGTTTCAGTTTGGCTGGTTCACCGGCTGTATGTATAGCGTAGCGGCTGATTTCTTTTCCTGCTTGATTATAGCTGACTGCTTCCAGTTTACCCGGTTTGAATGTTATGTTGTCAAAAGTAAAGAGGAAATTGTATTGGCGTTTGCCTTTACCCAGAGATTTACCATTCAGGAAAAGCTCCACCTCTTCCCCGGTAGATACCACATGTATGGGTTTTACTGTATTTTCAGGATAATTCCAGTGTCCGATAATGTAGGTCTGGTCTTCTTCCGTATCTACCCATCCGTTCCACATCACCTGATGTGCATAGAAGGCGTCTTTCTCAATACGCATAGCATCTGTCACTCCACTTCTGCGATAGTTTTCCGCTCCCCGGTAATGGGTATTGGTGTCAGAGAAGATAATTTTAGTGCCGCCGGAGCTGACTCTGTTACCTGTTCCGGGACGCTCACGCCAATAATCATACCAGCGGGCTATCATGCTAATGGCAAGTTCATCTTGGTTACGGTTATAATCAGTAGCCGGTTTACCTTTATAGAGCGGACCGTCACCTTCTTTATGGAAAGGATAGCTGTATTCGTCCCAGTATTTTCTTAAACCTTCGTCGCGGCAATATTCGGTAGCCCACATCGGATGATGCTCACTTCGGTTGATATATAGCATTTCGCCGCCGTATTCCGCTTCACGAATATCCAACATTTCACGTGAACCGATAGCACGTCCGCCAAACGGATCATATTTGTCACGAACAGCTTTCATCTCTATCATATGTTCACGGCTGATAGCTTTGTTGCCACATTCGTAGAACAAGATACTCGGGTTGTTGCGGTTATAAATGATTGCATCGCGCATCAGTTCCACCCGTTGCTCCCATTGGCGTCCCTCACGGTCTTTTTCCGCATCTCCGGCAGGCATTGCCTGTATCAGACCTACACGGTCGCAAGATTCTACATCTTGTTTCCATGGAGTGACGTGCATCCAACGAACCAGGTTTGCATTTCCTTTTACCATCAGACCATTAGAGAAGTCGCTCAACCAGGCTGGTACGGACAGACCCACTGCAGGCCATTCATTGCTGGTACGTTGTGCATATCCCTTCATTTGGATAACACGGTCGTTCAATTCTATTTTTCCTTCAACAAAGCGTGTTTTACGGAATCCGGTGCGGGTGCTGACTTCATCGAATATCTGATTGTTGTCATCTTTCAAGGCAGTTTTTACCGTATACAGGTAACCATATCCCCAACTCCAGAAATGAAGATTATTGATAATGGCGGATGCCTTTACCGTTTTAGTCTCTCCTGCTTTTAAAGTCACTTTATCACCTTGGAAAGTCTTCAATCGTTTGCCATCGGCATCAAGCACAGTCACTTGATAACTGAACTGGCGGGGAGATTTACTGTCGTTTCTGACTTCTGATTCGGCATGAATGGTTGCTTTATGCCCTTTTATATCGAAATCTTTGGCGTACACATAAACACCTGTTGTTTTCAGGTTACTGTATAAGGGAAGAGTTTGATATACATTATCGGTAACGTACAGAAATACATTTTTGGGGATACCGCCATAGTTAGCATTGAAATTGCGGTCGTTCCACTGAAATTTGGAGTTGGTTCCCTCTTCTCTGTACATCCAGTTGTTATCGGTGCGAACGGCAATTACGTTTTCACCCTCCTTCATATATGGAGTCAGGTCGAATCCCACTGCCATTACGCCATTTTCGTGTCTGCCCAGATTATGACCGTTGAGATAGAAGTCTCCACGTTGACGTACTCCTTCGAACTCGATAAATACTTTCTGGTTACTTTTCAGTTCCGGAATCCGGAAACTTTTGCGATACCACACCACTGTGTCTGTCAATTGTTCGATGGAGAGTTTAAATGCTTCATCTTCATTGAAAGCATGAGGCAAAGTTACTTGCTTCCATTCACTGTCGTCGAATTTAGTGTCTTTGGCTTTAGGAAATTCTCCTATTTGCAGCTTCCATTCACTGTTGAAGTTGTATTTTTTGCGTTCGGCCGCCTGACTGTTGATAATAGACAGTGTGATCAGCAGAAAAACGAAAAGATATAATTGGTGTTTCATGATAATCAATAATATATTTATTCACTCGCAAAATTACTTCTTTTTTGAATGTATGAAATGGAGAAATGTACAAAGATTATATACAATTGTGCACCTTTTGAAATTAATTTAAAAATAATTCTTCTTATGGGCGGGATGCTCTTGACAAAACCTTTTTTATGTTGTATATTTGTGGATGTTAATATCAATGGGTAAAAGGTAGTATTATAAAAAGAATGAAAAAGAAACCGGTACAATATGATGACAATATATTAGGAAATTCTTGCAGTAGTTAAACTGTGAGAGTTTTCGTATAAGCCAAAGGCTGCGAATCTTTATGGGATTTGCAGCCTTTTTTGTTGCAAAAAATCATGGCTGTGTTCTTAGATCCGGAATTTATAGTTTATAATAAACTTGGATAGCGTTTATAATAAACTCCTCAATAATTTATTAAGAACGGTGAAGAGGATTATGAAAGATGAGTCAGTTTTTTTCTTCTTTGGTATAATACGAAATATAACTTGATTGGGGATTTTTTATGAAAAGTAAATGATATAAACATTGTTGTTGAAAAATTATATTCTTTACGTACGATATTACAGTTTCTGTGACTACGAGATAATATTCTGCCGGGGAATTAATCTCCAAACGTCGATATAAGAAAAAAGTCTATTTGTAGCATGTCTTCTTTTATAAAGAGGATGCGCTTTTTATTTAAGAGATGGAGAAACTGTACTGATTTTAGGTATGTAGAAAAGTGCATCCGGATATGGAATATTGTATACGAATAAGTAGTATTTGAGGCTTTTGCATGGAACTCCATAAGAAAATCAATATCTCCATATCCTTAAGCTTGGGGTGAATGGGCAGATGCGGTACTTTTGCAGAAAAAGTAACAAGCAGTAGAAAATGATAAAGTCAGCAATTTTAATAGTAGCGACATGTTGTAGCTTACAGCTATTTAGTCAGGAGAAATTTCCCGATGGTAAAATTATACCGGATTGGTTTTACCAAAACGAGAAAACTGATATCAGTATAATGGGAAAGAAATTCTTGATTACAGATTATGGAGTAGTGGATGACAGTACACTGCTGCAAACTGAAAAAATCCAGGCCGTCATAGATTTGGCATCCGATGATGGCGGGGGAGTCATTGTCATTCCGGAGGGTACTTATCTTAGTGGTGCACTTTTCTTCAAACCGGGAACACATTTACATCTGGAAGCAAAGGCTGTATTAAAAGGCAGTGATGATATTAGCAACTTTCCTGTAATAGAAACACGGATGGAAGGACAGAATCTGAAATACTTTTCTGCCTTGATTAATGTTGATAAGATTGATGGTTTTACTCTTTCCGGGAAAGGAACGATTGACGGAAACGGTGAGCGATACTGGAAATCATTCTGGTTGCGGCGGCGGGTTATTCCTAAATGTACTAATATGGATGAATTACGTCCCCGTTTGCTTCATATATCCCATAGTAATAACGTACAGATTTCTGATGTACGGCTGGTGAACTCTCCGTTTTGGACGACTCACATTTATAAGTGTGATAGTGTAAAACTCTTGGATTTACATATCTATTCTCCTTCTTCCCCAGTAAAAGCTCCCAGTACAGATGCTATTGATATTGATGCATGTAAAAATGTACTGGTTAAGGGATGTTATATGTCTGTCAACGATGATGCAATTGCTTTGAAAGGCGGGAAAGGACCCTGGGCGGATCAAGAACCCGATAATGGTGGCAATTGTGATATTATCATTGAAGACTGCACTTTCGGATTTTGTCACGGAGTGTTGACTTGTGGAAGTGAGTCAATCTATAATCATAATATAATTCTCCGGCGCTGTGATTTGGATCAGGCTAAACGCCTTTTATGGCTGAAAATGCGTCCGGATACTCCTCAACAATATAAGTACATCTTGGTTGAAGACATAAAAGGGAATGTTCGCAATTGCATCTTTATTGCTCCATGGACACAGTTTTATGATCTGAAAGATCGCAAAGATATGCCGGTCTCATATTCCAGCTATATAACGATGCGTAATATTCGCCTGGATTGCGATTCCTTTTTTGCTGTAGAGAAATCAAATCAGTACAAATTATCCAATTTCTGTTTCGACAATCTGGCTATCAAGGCGAAAAAGGATGTGAAGATAGATGAAAACATAATTGATTCACTCATCATAAGAAAGGTTGAAATAACTAAGGTGAATTAAAAAAGAATGGCAGAAAGACTGGAAAATTGTACATAGACTGTAAAATCGTACAAAAACGACGTCTGATAGGCTGTACGCATATGAATTTACATAAGAAAGTCGAATTCTCCATATTCCTTTCCTTTAATTCTGCCATGTAATACGGTATCTTTGACATGTGCTTATTTAGTAAAACATTGAATCTAAAACTATAAAATACAATGAAATTCTGTAGAATTATTTTTTGTCTGTGGCTATTGATCTGTTTTTTCCCTTTGGGAATTTATGCAGATATACAACTTCCCTCTATATTATCAGATAATATGGTACTTCAGCAAAATGCGAAGGTACGTTTCTGGGGAAAAGCACGTCCCGGAGAGAAGATTCAGGTAAAAACTTCGTGGGATCATAAGAAATATAAGGTGGTTGCTTCAGAAAGCGGTCATTGGGAATTGATGATACAAACACCGGCTGCTACTTCCGGACAGTCTGTGATATTGAAAGGCGATAATAAGATTCATATCAATAATGTATTAATAGGTGAAGTTTGGCTTTGTACCGGACAGTCAAATATGGAATTTCCAGTAGCTCGTAATCCGCAAGTGAAATGGAAAACAGGAATGCTGAATGAAGCGGAGGAAATGAAAGATGCTGATTTTCCGGAAATCCGTCTGTTTCATGTAGAGCATCAGATGGCGCCTGATGGTGAAAAAGAGGATTGTACAGGGAAGTGGGTGGTTTGTAGTCCGGAGAATCTGAAAGACTTTTCTGCTATAGGATTTGTCTTTGGGCGTAAATTGCATAAGGAATTGAGTACACCGGTTGGTTTAATTCAGTCTACTTGGGGAGGAACACATGCCGAATCCTGGACAAGCATGAAAGTGATGGAAAACAATCCGCTGTATGCCGATGTCTTAAAACAATATTCAAAGGAAAAGGTGAGTAGGGAAAAAGATAAGTGCAAGGTTCCGGCTACATTGTGGAATGGTATGATTGCTCCTATAGTAGGGTATACTGTAAAAGGGAATATCTGGTATCAGGGAGAGTCCAACTCTGTTCGCTATGAGAAATATCAGGAGGTATTTACTAACTTGATAAATAGTTGGCGGAAAGAGTGGAATCAGCCGGATATGCCATTCTATTTTGTACAGATTGCACCACATTACAAACAACCGGCAGGTATTCGTGAAGCACAATTGAAAACATGGTTAGGTGGACTTGAGAACATTGGTATGGCAGTAGTGACGGATGCAGCCGATTCTACAGACATACATCCACGAAATAAAGTTGCACCGGGCGAACGGCTGGCAGCTTGGGCATTAGCAAAGCAATATGGTAAAAAGATTGTTTATTCAGGACCTCTCTACAAATCAATGAAAGTGAATGGGAGAGAAATTACATTAGATTTTGATTTTGCGGAAGGTGGTCTGCAGACACCTGGCAATGAACCGGTAAAAGGATTTTTTATTGCTGGTAGTGATGCGCGGTTTTATCCGGCTGAAGCCGTAATTGATGGAAGTTCGATAACGCTTTCTTCAACTTATGTCTCTGTACCTGTAGCTGTACGCTACGGTTATGGGACTTTCTTTAGAGTAAATCTGTTTAATAAAGCCGGATTTCCAGCAGTTCCTTTCCGTACGGATTCTTTTGCTTCCGACACTTATTATCGTCTGTTTGCCGATTCGGAAATTCGCCGTTTCCCGAAAGCGTGGCAACTGGATCATGGAAAACGCCTGTATTTTGGTTATGCGCAAGGAGTAGGTTGTTGTGCGATGTTACAAGTTTGGAAGAAAACAGGAGACCGTAGGTACTTTGATTATGTAGAGGCATGGGCTGATTCTTTGGTAGATAATAAAGGGGATATTTATTTGTATAAGAAAGAAACCTATAATTTGGATTATATCAACTCCGGGAAAGTTCTTTTTGATTTATACGATGAAACCCAAAAGGAGAAATATAAATTGGCTATCGAGAATCTGATAGACCAGTTGAAAAAGCAGCCTCGTACAACAGATGGAGGTTTTTGGCATAAGAAAATATACCCTAATCAGATGTGGTTGGATGGATTGTATATGGCTTCTCCTTTTATGGCTAGATATGGAGCTGAATTTAATCGTCCGGAATGGATTGATGAGGCTGTTAAACAGTTCACTCTCTGCCATCAGCATACATACGATACCAAGACCGGACTTTATTATCATGCATGGAATGAGGACCGTAGCCAGCGCTGGGCTGATCCGGAAACTGGCCATTCTCCTAATTTCTGGGGACGTAGTATCGGTTGGTGGTTTATGGCTTTAGTAGATGCTTTGGAATATATTCCCCAAGATCATTCAGGCTATGCTGATATGATTAAATGGACGAAGGAATTAGCAGAAACTCTTTCAAAATACCAAGATAAAAATGGCTTGTGGTATCAAGTAATTGACCAACCTTCACGTACCGGTAATTTTCCGGAAGCTTCTGTTACGACACAATGTATGTATGCCTATATGAAAGCTGTGAATAAAGGATACATTGATAGTCAGTATCGCGCCATTGCAGAAAAGGCTTTTAAAGGTCTGTGTGATAAACTACTGATTTCCAATCCGGACGGAACATTGACATTAACCAAATGTTGCCAAGTGGGTGGATTAGGTGGTAAGCCTTACCGTGACGGCAGTTTCGAGTATTATATAGGAGAGAAAATGAGAGATAATGATGCTAAAGCAACAGGCCCTTTCATTATGGGATGTATTGAACTGAACAAATAATATAGAAGTAGAAATGATAGGAAATTTTCGACTATTGTTTCAATTAATGAACTAATAAAATGTAGTACCATGAAAAAAGAACAAATTATCAAATCGATGTTATTTTTAATTATTCCTTTGCTTGTTATCTCATGTGATGGTAATGGCTTTATGGAATATGAAGAGACTGCATTGATGCAAAGAGATGCGCAGCAAGGACTTTTAAGTGACGAGGCAAGTGATAATACATGTATGGTTAATCTGAATTTATTTACAAAACCTTATTTTGATTATCAGTATAATACAGGTGATCATGTAGATGAGTGTTTTGTATATATTGATAATCAGGAAGATCATACTAGATGCCTTTATCCACAAAGTGGAAAAAATGTAAAAGGTAGTTTTATGATACCTTTCGGAAAACATCGAATTAAATTGAATATAGAAATTGATGATGGTAAATCATATATATATCCGATTGAACTATGTAATGCTTTGGTAACTTTAAAGAACGGTGAAGCAAGTATGGTGCTTTACGATAGAGTTATTCTTAAAAGAGCAGATTCTTCTTTCACAAATTCAGCCTTTACAGTTGAATTTGATGTAGATTTTCCTTATGCTGAAAACAATGATTATACATTAGATATTACATTAGGATTTTATGATGAAACATACGACGATGGTTCTTCAGGTCCTTATGTAAACGGAAACGTTAGTGTTTATACTTATTATCAATGGGAATCCATTTTTGAACCAGCTAAGCCAACTTATATTGACTTTGTTCTTGGAATTGTATATAATTCTACTCAAAAGGAATATTGTTATAAAGGGTATTGTGAACAAGAACTTTCTATAGATAGAAATGGAATGGTTATTAATAATGTAAGTTGGCATAAAATGGTAAGATTACCTAATGGTGATGATATTGGATATGAATTATATTTAATAACAGGTATATGGGCTAAATTACAGTCGAATATTGATACAATGATTGGTGAAACAGAAGTATCTTGGTATTCAGCTTATTATAGAGTAAAATGGGATGACGGAGAATATTCAGAATGGTATCCTATGGATGAATTAGACGAATCTTCAGTTAGGATAGATGCTACTATCGATTATTATCCCAACATTGAGATTGTATGTTTCAATACCAAAGAAATTCAGGATGCTTATGCATCACAATGGGGCATTGTACCTTAATAACTAAAAAATCTTGATTTTTACGTATAAAGATGGGATCAATATTAAAATAGATATTCAACTACTGATTGCGTAAATAGCAAAATAATCAAGTATACTTGATAACTGATATACAATTTTTTTAGGTTTGAATTTAATTTATTAATCAAATAAGTATTTCTTAATTATTTTTTTATATATAAAATGAGAAACACAGCAACTTTTCAAAAAAAGGCATATCCAATTGCCGTGAGATGCTTAACAAGCATTTTATATTTCTTTTTGTTTTCGCTTTCCTCGCTAGCGGCTTGTGTAGATAAAGAACCTGTAGATGAGGAGGATGCAGACCCTGCCATCAATCCTCACAGTTCATTTTTGGAGGATGAAGAAAGTGGTGGTTCTACAAGTTCTGGTCCTGCATTTCCTAACTTTGCCAATAACGCGCCAGCATTTCCAGGAGCAGTGGGGCACGGTAGAAATTCGGAAGGAGCCCGTGCCAGTAGTAATCGAGAGGTTTATGTTGTAACCAATTTGAATAATAGTGGTGCTGGATCGTTTAGAGATGCTGTTAGTCAGTCAAACAGAATCATAGTATTCAATGTATCTGGATTGATTGATTTGAATAAAGAGGTGCTTGTATTCAAAGATAATCAGACGATTCTCTGCCAAACAGCTCCCGCTCCCGGCATTGTGCTCTACAATGGCAGAACGTCTTCTACCAATGCTGACAACGTGATTGTACGTTATTTGCGTATGCGTGCCGGTCGGCAGGTTAGTAGCAGTGATAATATAGATGCGGGAGGGGCAGCTTACGGTCATGATCAAATTTATGACCATTGTTCTTTCACGTGGGGAACAGATGAATGTTTCTCACTCAATAATGATAAGCAGCCGGAAAGACTCTATAACATAACATTGCAGAATTCAATTCTAGGACAAGGATGCCAGAATCATTCTTGCGGAGGTTTAATTCAAACCGGTGAAAAAGACGGAATTACTATTTTCCGAAATCTATTAATTGATAATAAGACCCGTAATTTTAAAGTAAAAGGGCTGAATCAATACGTTAATAATATAATCTATAACTGGGGAAATGGAACAGCTTATGATGCAGGAGGTGAATCCGCTGGAACCTCCAATACGGTGATTGAAAACAATTACTTTATTAAAGGACCGGCATGGACATGGCAGAATTTTGCGGAAGTAGATGTAGACCCAAGTATTATTGGTGATGAAGAGCAATGTCGAAAATCCGGAGACGGATATTATGAAGTTAAATATCAAGTGAATCCCGCCAAACCACTCACCGGTGGTGGAGGTACGGGTACATTCTTTTCCTATTGTGTAGGCAACTATTATGATGAAGATAAAGATGGTACTTTGAACGGATTTGAACTTACGCAAAGCAATTGGAATACCTATTGTAGTGCTGTGATAGATCGATTAAGTGCTCCGGATGCTTTACATCCGACCATTTCTTCTACAACCAGTGCAACAGAAGCTTACTATTGGGTGGTGGAGAATGTAGGTCCTGTTTTGCCAGAACGGGATGCAGTCGACAAATTTTTGATTAGCGAACTAACCTCATTGGGAATTGAAGGCATGATTTTTCGTAATCAGACGATAGAACGTCAATATCCACTGGCCAATATTTGGAACGCTGAATTTGCAGTCAGTGTAACCGGTCCGATAGACACGGACAGTGACGGCATACCCGATGATTTTGAGGATAAATGGGGGCTAAATAAAAATAATGCAGGAGATGCTGTTCGGATTGCAGAGAACGGATATACAATGATTGAGAACTATGCTCTTTCTCTTGAATTCCCGGATGAGTATGAAAAGGCTTGGAAAGAAGCATACGGTGAATAACTAATAATAAATCATATTATGAAAAAGTACAGATTTCTAAAAGCTATTTGTTTGTCCTGTATTGTCTTTTTTGCTATTTCGTGTACAAATGAAGACTATTTTATAGAGGCAACCAAATCTAAGTCAGTGCAAACGAGAAGCATAGAAACAGATACAACCACTTTTGTTGCTATTCTAAATATTTATGCTAATTCTTTTAAGGATTATATATTCAATTATTCTACTCCTGAGGCATATAGAATAGATCAATGTTTTGTATGGATAGATGATCATTATGATTATTTTAGACCATTAGGCGGGCTTTTAAAAAACGATGAATACGTTTGGAGCTATTTTGATTTAACCTATGGAACTCATCACGTAAAAGTAAAAGTGTTGATTGATGAGGGAAGATACTATGGTATAAAAAAATGTAGAATGGTTGTTGCATCACAATGTACAGGGTTGGGTACTATTTTTTTTGACGAAACTGTAGATAGAATAGAACCCGGAGGTTCTCTTTCTAACGCTGATTTTGAAGCTGAATTTGATGTTGATTATCCTTATGTGCCAGAGCACGAGTATGCATTAGATATCGAACTGTTTTTTGAAGAATAAAGCAATATATTAGAAATTCATAAATTATTAAACAATGAGAAACGCAACATTTTTACGAAAAATGCTTTGGCTGTTATGTATTCCATTACTCTTTACTGCCTGTAAAGATAATATGGACGAGCACTACGAAGTGCCAGACTGGGTAGCAGACAACGCATGGGAAGTATTGAGTTCTAGTGAACACGGAAACTATTCCATCTTCCTGCAAGGAGTGGAGATTGCTGGTTTCAAGCAAATGCTTGAAGGTAAAGCAATCCTGACTATTATGGCACCAGACGATAGCGCTTTCCAATCCTATCTAAACGAAAAAGGTTATGCTACTATTAACGACATGCCTGTCGATGAGGTAAAAAAAGTAATAGGTTACCACGTTCTTTATTATTCTTATAATAAGGAGAAACTGGTTAACTTCCGTCCGACGGGAAACACAGAAACAGAAGAAGAGCAGAATGTAGCTGCAGGTCTGTATTACAAACACCGAACAAGAAGCAGCGACGCACCAACAATTGAGACAACTGCTACAGGTTCTTCTGTTATGGTATACCACTTGGAACGCTATTTGCCGGTATTCTCTTATCGTTATTTCCAGACGAAAGGTATTGATGCGAAGAGTAACTACGAAGCTTTTTATCCCAACTCTACTTGGACAGGAGACAATGGCTTCAATGTATCTAATGCATCAGTAAAAGAATACGGAATAATTGCTAATAATGGCTATATTCATACGGTTGACCGGGTGATTGAACCATTGGAAACAATTTATACCGAATTGAAGAAACAAGATGAATATTCTATCTTTTTCAATTTATATGATTCTTTCGGTGAATATATTGCCGATAATACATTAAGTAACTCTTATGCTGCGGCATACGGAGTAGATACACTTTATCAATATCAGCACAACAGTCTGCCGAATATTGCTTGCGAATGGCCTACAAGCAGCTATCTAAATTTCACGTTATTGACTGCTACCGCTTACAGCATCTTTGCACCGTCAAACACTGCCATTAATCATTTCTTCGACAATTTTTGGAAAGTCGGAGGTTATTCTTCATTGGGAGAGGTTGATCCATTGGCTCTTAACTATTTTCTATACCAGTTTATCTATGGTGGCTCATTGGTATTTCCCGAAGAAATAGGAACAGGAAAACTGGAATCCTTGCTCGGTTCGCCAATCAATATTAATCCGGCAATGTTGAACGAAAAAATCATGTGTGTGAACGGTGCACTTTATGGAATGAACGAGATTCAGGAACCGAGTGCATTTGCGTCTGTAGTAGGACCTTTGTTCCAATATCGGGATGCGCGTTCTTTCCTTTATGCATTGGGAGGTTCTTCCCTGATATCCTCTTACACATCTAATTTAGTGAAATATATTATGCTTGTTCCCACTGCGGACCAATTTGATGCTTCAGGTATCAGAACCGTTTATAGTACTCAAGGATTGGAAGAAATGGGAGATGATGGTTGGTCAGAAATCAGTAGTTCTGCCAAACAGAATATTATGTATTTACACTCTGCTAGCATTCCTAGTGGTCAGGAAAGTGAATTGCCGGAGGATGGAATGAAAGTAATCCCTACACAGTCCAGTTGGAACTTCTGGTTTGTTAAGGACGGAGAAATTACTTGTAATGCTATTTTCAATCAGCAATTGAATCCTCAATTCAATGGAGAGGTTTTCTTCCCGTTTACGAAACTGAAAGACGGTTCTAACGGCAGTGCCTACAGCTTTGATTGTAATCAGCTATTTATGGCAGAAAGTGGTGACTTGAATTACAATCTTGCTATTTGTGCGGATAGGAATTATCCGTATTACTGCTTTACCCAATTACTGCGTCAAACAGATATTATATCTAATCAAGTACTGATGAATATTTTCTTAAAAGGACGGTTTGTCGCATTTATTCCTACCAATGAAGCTATCAAACAAGCCTTATTGGATAATAGGATTCCGGGAGCAACCAATGCCTCATTTGATGCCAATGGTGAGTTGACTGGTGACTTTGATAAAGCAAAATTGGCAAACTATCTGAACTCATACTTTATGACTGCCAAACAAAATGTGATAGCTTCTTATCCTTATATTGGATCTGATTTCAAGAGTGGACGTTATTGGAGTGAACGTACAGCAGAAACTGAAGGAGCGACTGTGCCACAACTGATTTATACAGATAACGGGACTTCACTGAGTATCCAGTTGGAAGGATACAAAAAATGTCATGTGATTCCAGACTATTACTACTTTCCGTTCGCATACGAAGAGGGTTGTTTCCACCTGATTGATGACGTCTTTTGATTAACAGAAAAATAGAGATTATGAAATTATTAAAATACATACTGATTGCTATCGTATTCGCGACAACTGCCGGCGAAGCTTTTGGACAAGCTAAAGTCCTGTCCGGTAAAGTGACCGAGATGTTTGGCGCGACAGCAGAGCCTATGGTGGGAGTAAACGTTAACATCCTTAATTCCCAAAACCGTTCATTAGGCGGTACTATCACAAATATGGACGGTATCTACAACTTGAAAGTACCAAATGAAAATAATCTGACCATTGTGTTTTCTTATATTGGAATGAAAACCCAACGAATCAAGTATAATGGTCAGACCAGGCTGAATGTTACCATGAAAGACGATACACAGTCAATCAATGAGGTGGTAATCTCGGGAAAACGAATTGAACGCAACGATATGGGTATCAGTTCCAGAGAGCAATCTTCTGCCACACAGAAAGTCAATATGGAAGATTTGGTAGCTATTGCTCCGGTTACTTCTATTGAAGATGCCCTGCAGGGGCAGTTGGGTGGTGTCGACATTGTATTAGGCGGTGGTGACCCCGGTGCACGTGCCTCTATCCAGATTCGTGGTGGAAGTACGCTGAACGCCAATTCCGAGCCGTTGATCGTAGTCGACGGTGTACCTTATCCGGCTGAGATTGATGATAATACGGATTTTTCGACCATCAACAATGATGACTTGGGTGCCTTGCTAAATATTTCACCGCAAGATATTGAATCCATTGAGGTTTTGAAAGATGCGGCGGCTACTGCTGTTTGGGGTACCAAAGGTGCTAATGGTGTGTTGGTCATCAAAACAAAACAAGGAGTGCAGGGAAAAACGCGTTTCAGTTTTTCTTCCAAGTTCTCCGCCAAGTTTGAACCGGAAAGTATTCCGATGCTGGATGGTAATCAATATTCGGCCTTAATTTCCGATGCTCTGTGGAATAGTGCCAATTACATTGGTCTTGCTAACTCTGCCAGCTATTTGCAGATGCTTTACAATTCACCGGAGATCGGTTATCAGCCGGACTGGACTTATTTTGACGAATATAACCAGAATACAGATTGGCTGTCTGAAGTACGTAGAAATACGCAATCATGGGAAAATACTTTTTCTATGAGTGGTGGAGGAGAAAGAGCAACTTATCGTTTCTCTTTAGGTTATCTGGATGAAGGCGGTACGACTGTCGGAACCGATTTCAGTCGTTTGAACTCCTCGTTAAACGTACGTTACAAGTTTTCTGACAAGTTAATTTTTACAACGCAATTCTCTTTTGTTCAGTCTACGAGAAATAATAATTATTACAATGTACGTACAGAGGCTTTCCGTAAAGCACCAAACAAATCTCCTTACTATATCGACGATGCGACTGGAAATTATACTTCACAGTATTTCAATCACAATGAAAATTCCACATTAGATCCGGCCTTTGACAGCAAAAAAAGTCGATATTACAATCCTATTGCTATGGCGAATGAGAGTGTCAACAAAACTATCCAGCGGGAAAGTAAGATGAATTTCAACATTGAATACAACATATTGAATGGGCTAACTTATTGGGGTAATGTCAACATGAATATCCGTAATACGAAAGGACGCATGTTTTTGCCGCAAGTAGCTACCGGACTTGCCTGGACTGACAGTAATGCAAACCGCAGTACAGATACTTCTTCTGACCAATTGACCATCAATACCGAGAACAAGTTGATCTATCGTAAAAATTGGAATGATAAGCATAGCATTATTGCGACCGGTGTCTTCCGTACTGTGGAAACGACTAAATCCAGTTATGGAAGTGAAACTTCCGGTAACGCTTCTTCCGGTCTTGCCGATCCTACTATCGGAAGTGCCGTACGTAAAATTAGTTCTGGAGATTCTAAGACGCGTAGCATCAACGGTGTGGCTTTAATGAACTATACTCTGTTGAACCGCTATATCGTCAATGCTTCTTTGGGATTAGAGAGCAACTCAACTATGGGTAAATCGGAACGTTTAGGAATGTTCCCTACTGTCGGTGTCGCTTGGCATTTGGCAGATGAGAAATTCATGGACTTTTCGAACGATTGGATGGATGAGTTTAAACTTCGTTTTAGTTTAGGACAGACGGGGAATGCTGCCTCTGGCGCTTCGCTCTATCTGGGTTCGTACGCCTCCGGAGACAATTACATGGATATGAGCGCCATTACCCCGAGCAGCATGCAGCTCAATCGCCTGAAATGGGAAACAACCACTGAATATAATACAGGGCTGGACGCTTCTTTCTTAAAAGGGAAACTTCGCTTCACGGTCGATGTCTATCAGAAATATATCAAAGATCTGTTGCAAAAGAAAGTTAAAATGCCAACTAGTATTGGTTATGGAAATGGCTATGAAGTCAGCTACATGAATTCCGGAAAGATGACGAATAAAGGTTGGGAATTCCGTGTTGATGCCGTCCCGTTTGAAAATAAAGACTGGCGTGTAGGGTTCTACTTTAACATCGCTCACAACGAGAACAAGATTACGGAAATGCCGGATAACTATACCGAAGAAAACTATACCTTCGGTAATGGCATCTATGCATACCGTAGAGAAGAAGGACGTCCGATGGGTTCTTTCTACGGCTATCGCTACAAAGGTGTTTGCCAGAATAAAGATGCTACGTATGCACGTGATGCAGATGGCAACGTGATGAAAGATATTTCCGGTAACGCGATTGTTATGCGGAATGGAACAGCTACCATAGCTCCCGGAGATGCTCTCTACGAGGATATAAACCATGATGGTGTCATCAATCAATATGATATTGTCTATTTAGGTAACTCTAATCCGAGATTCACCGGAGGTGCTGGTGTCAACGTCAGCTATAAGCAATTTAAGCTGTCGGCTATTTTTTACGGACGTTATGGACAGGACGTAGTCAACTCTACCCGTCTGAATAATGAATCCATGCGTGGAATTGACAATCAAAGTACGGCTGTCCTTAGACGTTGGCGTAATGAAGGCGATCAGACAGATATTCCGCGTGCACTTTATGGAGAAGGATACAACACACTGGGTTCCGACCGCTTTGTGGAAGATGCTTCTTACCTGCGTTTGAAATCGTTGTCGTTCAACTATCGCTTGCCGAAAAAAATAATTCAGCGTTGGGGATTTAGCAATATTGATGTATATGTCACTGGATACAACCTCTTTACTTGGACTAAATACACCGGTCAGGATCCGGAAGTGAAGACCGAAAATACATATGCCACAGATAGTGCTACTACACCGGCTTCTATTCAACTTGTTGCCGGCTTTAATTTAAGTTTTTAAAAGATCTACGAACATGAAAAAGATATTTACTATATTGTTACTGTCCGGAAGTTTGTTGGTGAGTGGATGCAGCGATTGGCTCGATGTTCTGCCCAAAGATAAGCAATCCACCGATATGTACTGGGAGTCTTCCGAAGATGTGGAAGCCATTCTCGCTCAGGGATACAGTCGTTTACGTACTTGTGTTCCCTATATCATCAATTGGGGAGAGTTGAGAGGAAGTTCTGTCATCGTCCCTGGCAGAGGAACAAAAACCGGTCTAATTCAGAACTTTCAGGTGTTGCCCAGTACATCAACAGTTCAATGGGGTACCTTCTACCAAGTGATCGGTATGGCGAATGCTGTGTTGAAATATGCACCAACCGTGATGGACAAAGATGCGAGTTATTATGAATCGAGAATGAACTCACATCTGACAGAAGCCTATTTTCTACGCGGACTGTCATACCTGTATCTGGTACGTAACTTTCGAGAGGTTCCCTTGATTACCGAACCCTATGTAGACGATGCCATGCCTAATGATGTAGCCAAGTCATCCGAAACGGAAATTCTGGAGCTGATAAGAAGTGATGTACATGCAGCGTTGGCAACTAATGCTGCCAAAGAAACATTTGACGGAACATGGGCTACCAAAGGACGTGCTACCAAATGGGCATTGTACGCACTGATGGCGGAAACTTGCCTTTGGGCAGAAGATTACGAAGAGTGTGTCACCTATGCTGATTACCTGATCAACGCTACAGCCGCTATGCGACCAGTATTTATGTCGACACCCGGACAATGGTTCAATATGTTCTATCCCGGTAACAGTAACGAATCTATCTTTGAAATACAATATGATGAAACCAATTATGCGCAGGGAAGTGGAAGCCCGTCCAAGGTTTTCCCTTATGGCACTGATGTTACAATAGACTCTTATATGTATTCTGAGCCGATGACTCTTCGCTTAATAGATGAATACACACAACATAGAGGAGATGAAATAAGTCGCACCTATTATGGCTCGTTCGCCGGTACTGTTTATGCTAACTATCCGGACAACGGCATTATCTGGAAATATTCAGGAATGGGAGTCGCCGACCGGGAAGCTGTACGCACCATTCTGGATGCCAATTATATCATCTATCGTATGGCAGACGTAATGTTGATGAAAGCGGAAGCACTGATTCGTATCGGCGGTTCTGCCAACTGGACAGAAGCATTGGCTATAATTAATCAGATACGCGAACGTTCAGAGCTAAACCCACGAAGTGAAGTCAGTGCGGACAATATTAACGAAGCTACTGAAGAAATGTTATTGGAAATGCTATTGGACGAACGCGACATGGAGTTTGCAGCAGAAGGCAAGCGTTGGTATGACCTATTGCGCTACGGTAAGCAGCAAAACTTCAAGTATAAAGCCCGCTTTAAAGCAATCATTATGGAGAATAACCTTACTGCGGAAAATAAATGGCTGAGTTCTGTTTTGGATAACGATAATGCTTGGTATCTGCCAATTCCTGCTGAAGATATATTCAACAACTCGTTATTGACACAAAATCCTTATTATGAATAATTAAATAACGATATATGATGAAAAAACTAAAAAAATATTACTGGATGCTGCTCATCGTTTTATGTGCAGCTTGTAATGATCCGTATGATGGAGACACTTTTGTGGTCTTTGATACACAGCCTGCTGCAACTTATTTATCCAGCAGGTCGGAAGACTTTTCCGAATGGATTCACATCATGAAATATGCGGACTTATACAATGCGGTGAATCAGGCTACCCAGCGCTTCACTCTTTTCGTTCCCAACAATACAGCTGTACAGGAGTTTTACACTCGGAGAGGGGTTTCTTCCATCGAAGAATTGGGAACGGAATATGCACGTAATTTGGTGTCTTATCATATTATACAAGACACCATTAATCAAGCAACTTTTATTGAGAAGGAAGGTGCATTGGCTAAGAAAACTGTTTCTGACGATATTTTGATGGTATCATTCGGAAGTGCGGAAAATGGCGGTGGTGGTATGCGGTCCGTTTATCTGAACAGTGAAGCCCATGTGCTTGAATTTGCAAATCCGGTATCCAACGGTTATGTATATGTGTTAGGAAATACGTTAACTCCGCTTACTGAAAGCGTATATGCCCGGATATCCGAAAGCGGACGTCCTTACGCCCTCTTGAAGTCCGCTTTAGATGCGACGGGATGGGGAGCTGAGTTGGACATTATCTATGATGAACTGAAAAATGATCAGGGACAAACTATCAAGCAGAAACGCAATTACACACTGTTAGCTGTAACGGATGATGTTTTTCATGATGCAGGTATCAATAGTCTGGCTGATTTAGCACAACTGTTGGGAGCAAGCAGTGACTATAGTAATCCGGAGAATGCATTGTATAAATATGTAGCCTATCACATCCTGACCGGAAGTTATGATTTGAACGACTTGCAGAGTTTTGACAGTGAAAATGCGACTTCTAAGATATGGAACACATCGTGCAAAGGAAATGTGGTAAGAATAAGCCAAGAGGAAGATAGAAAATTTTACTTGAACTATCAGGACGAAGCAAACAAAGCTGTCTTTGTGGAAGACGCTTGTAATTTGCAAGCTAAGAATGGCTATATTCATCAAGTTTCCACTTACCTGCCGATTGCGGATGTAAAACCGGAAACTGTATTGTTTGATGTATGTAATTTCTCTGTTATCAAAGACTGGATTGCAGACGGTCATGGAGAGGAGGGCATTAAATTTCAGGAATCATTTGGAACGGCAGAAAAGAAATGCGACATCTCAGAACTTAATTGTTATGAATATGAACTAAAGAATCCATCAGGAGCTTTTGATAAATATTATAATATTACCTATTTTACTACCCGGACGAATAATGACTGGAAAACTGCCCGTAATTATGACTTTCTAATGTTGAACATTGGTAATACAGGTTGGATCTCAATGGAAACACCGTCTATCATCAAGGGAAAGTACAAAGTAACATTACACTTTGGTTATGCTACATCTATGGATTTTATCAGAACAAAAAGTGGCGGAAGTAACGGAGGACAAATGATTTTCAGCTTTGATGGAGATCATTCAGTCACACGTGCACCGTATACCAGTTCAACCACTACTCTCAAAAGCAACAAGTTGGGATGTTATGAAGATGTGATTTATGATGAGATAGAATTTACAGAAAACTCTACTCACACATTCAGACTGGTATTGACGGACCCTGCTGCTAGTGATAAATCCGATTATCGTATATACTTAGATTATTTAGAATTTGAACCCATATTTGACGAATAAACCATGAAAGCAAAAAAATATATACTCGGCATTGCCCTTATCGGATTGATAGGAAGCGGTTGTACTAACACATGGGATGAGCATTATGCTCAAAACGCCAGTACGGTTAATAATACGGAGATTTCCATTGTCAATGAATCCCTTACCGATTATTTGGCTCAAGAATCCTCTTTAAGTAATATGTACCAGCTGTTCAGCGAAACAGGCATGGTGGAACAATTATTGGCGAAAGAACAAATGTACACCATTCTGGCAGTGGAGTCAAGCATTGCAGCGGGGGATGATCCTATATACACCGCTCAGACCTATATCTCTGATGCCTCTATCTCACCTTCAAATCTGGAAGATGGACAACGTCTTTTGATGTGGAGCGGTAAATATTTGAATATCAGTAAAACCGATGGGGAAAATAATACTTCTAGTATTCAATTTAATAATGCAACCGTAACTCGGGTAGTTAAACTGACCAATGGATATTTGTATTTGTTAGATCAGGCTATCAATGCTCCGCGCAGCATGTATGAGATCATAGAAAATTTGGGTGACGATTATTCTATCTTCCGTGAAATGATCTTGTCACGTAATGTTTTGACATTTGACAGAGACGCGAGTAAAGTGGTAGGAGTAGACAATACGGGAAATACCGTATATGACTCGGTATTTACCGTAAGAGCTCCTTATTTTGAAAAGGTAAAGTTTGACATCATGTCCGAAAATCTCAGTGCTACCATGCTAATCCCGTCCAATGACGTAATCAATAACGCATTAAGCGTAGCACGGAAGAATCTGGAGAACTGGAATATGACACGTGCAGACAGCATTCTGGAAAACTGGATATTTCAATCGGCTTTCTTTAATAAGATTTATGATAAAGCCAGTTTTGAAAGCAATGAGGACTTAACTTCTGTATTCAGTAAACAATGGCGCACGACCGTGCAGAAAGTAGATCTTGACAATCCGATATCCATGAGTAACGGAGTAGCTTACCATGTCACTGAAATGAAGATACCTACTAACGTATTGATATATCGCCTTAAAGAGCTTTTCAGAAACTACGAATATTTGAGTGCCGATGATAAAGATACGTATTTCAAGACTACCAATCTCTCATTTAACAAGATTAGTGAAACGGATGAAGCGAACTGCGCAGGATGGGCAGCATTAGGATTCCCTACGATATATTACAGAGTTCTCTATTTTAACTTGACAGATCCTGATAATCAAATATATACGCTTGATTATACACCATTTAGAGGTGAAACTGTGGGAACTCGCTATGTGGCTACTCCTTATAAGGTTCCTCCTGGAACATATACGCTCACCATGGGGTTCAGACAAAAGAAAACTTTAGGAGCGATTGCCGTTTCAATTATCAAGAATGGAGAAGAAATTCCTGTAGCCACTCTTTCTCAGTCGGTGCTTAATAATGCATCTGCTTACCACTATGATCGTGGCGGAGGCGGATATCCGGAAGGAATAGATGAAGCTGTTGCACAAGGATTTAAAAATAAATCAAAATATGATCGTGATGGAGGTGCTGTAGGTACAGTCACTATTCCGGGAGACGAAGCCAGCGAAATTATGATACGTCTTAGTGGATCAGGTTCCAATCTATCTGAAGCAGCACTATACCACTGGTGTTTAAGACCAACTGCGGACTGTTATTAATCTTATGAAAATAAAGACAACATGAAAAAGATACAAGTTTTATTTTTCACCCTGTTACTTTGCTTGGTCGCTGTCAATCTGTATGCACAGGAACAAGGCAAAATAAGCGGTAAAGTATTATCCACCCTGAATGTTCCGATTGAGGGTGCGGTAATATCCGTCACCGGAAGCGAAAATGTCACTACGGATAAGAGCGGAGTTTTTCAAATTGAATGCAAGAATCTACAGAAAGCCACTATTTCTGTCTGGGCTGCCGGATATTATACGGTGCTTCAAGCAGTGGACAACCGTAAGGAGATGACGATCATAATGATTCCTGAATCGGAATATAAGTATAATGAAACAACAGTGCTGCCCTTCCGTATTGAAACGAATGAAGTGACTACTTCTGCAGAGAATATCACTAAAAAAGATTTCGTACCTGCTGGTATGAAGATAGATCGCGCCTTGGCTGGACAGATTGCGGGTTTGCAAGTGACCCGTGGTAGCGGTATGCCAGGAGAGGGAAGTTTCATCAATCTTCGCGGAACACGTTCTTTTGTGGGTAATAATGCTCCACTGGTAGTCATCAACGGCATTCCTTATATACCGGACGTAAATGATTCACCATTGATTAACGGATTGAGCCGTAATATCTTTCAGGCTTACAACCTCAATGATATTCAAAATATCACCGTTTTGAAAGGTGCGGAAGCGGCTTTATATGGCTCTATGGGTGCTAACGGTGTCATTCTGATTGAAACAGATGGTGCTACATCGGAGAATATGAACACGGAAATCAGTTATTACGGCCAGTTTGGTGTTAATTGGAATAACAAACGTATGCCCTTGCTGAATGGTATAGATTACCGTTCTTATCTATCAGACATGGGAATGAGTTATTTCGGAAACATGGATGAGTTCTTTACCGAATTCCCTTTCATGAGCGACCCAACTAATAGTAGATACGCCAACTATTACAATAACAATACGAACTGGCAAGATGAAATCTACCGGAGCGGATTTGTGACAGAAAATCTGTTTCGAGTAGAAGGTGGTGATGCTATCGCCAAATATGACTTGTCTTTGGGCTACTCTAAAGAAGACGGAATATTGAAAAGTACTCAGCAGAACCGCTATCATACACAGTTGAACGGAAACTTCTTAGTAAGTAAGAATTTTGAAGTCTATGCTACTGTCGGATTGGCATATATCAACGGTAATTATCAAGAACAAGGGATGAATGTGCGTACCAATCCTTTGCTCGCCGCTTATGCGCAGTCTCCGCTGCTTGCTCCCTATCAGAAGGCTGATAACGGAGAATTTACTCCGATTTACTCCGACTACTATTATGGAATCAGCAAAAATATGGACTTTGCTGTAAGTAACCCGTTAGCCATTGTCAATGACTTGGATGCGAACAGTCGCCAATATGATGTGAATATTAAGGCAGGTTTCAATTATAAAATATTTCCCGGTTTTTCTCTTAATGGTGTCTTCGGGCTTTATTATAACTATAATAAGGAGCATATTTTCGTTCCAGGCAGAACAGATCTTACTATCGTTCCTACTACAGATACATATGGTACTGAAGAAAATACGATACGGGAAGGTGTAAACGAAACGACTAATTATTTTTATAACCTAAACGCACGCTACAGCAAGCAATTCAGTAGCCGTCATGCTTTGAATGCTATGGCAGGAGTGCAAATATTGACTACTCTGCAGGAATACGACGGGGCATACGCTCGCAACACAACCAATGACTTCTATCAGGTACTGGGTTCGGCTGATGCTATAGGTCGTTATTTCGACGGTTATCAGAATAAATGGAACTGGGCTAATATTTATGGTCACGTTGACTATACTTATAATCATGTATTGAATGCTGCATTGAATATGTCTATCGACGGTTCTTCCGCAAACGGAAGATACACCAACCATTTTCGGGTTTATCCATCAGGCGGAATCACATGGATGGCGAAGAATATGTCTTTCCTTATAGACAAGGATTGGATCACCCGTCTGGATTTGCGTGCAGAATACAGCCTGACAGGAAACAGTCGCTTTTCTTCCAATTATGGAAAATCTTATTATAGTAGTTCACCCTATATGGCTGTATCGGGTATTATGCGTACCCAAATCCCGAATACGCATTTGAAACCGGAGATAACTTCCCAGATGAATTTAAGTTTGGATGCTTCTTTCTTGAGAAACCGTATTAGTCTGGGAGTAGATTATTATCGTGGCAGAAGCAAAGATGTAATCATGAACATTGGAAAATCTGCTATCTATGGAACATCTGCTTATTATGCAAATGTCGGAAAAATTGATAACAATGGAGTGGAGCTTTCATTGCAAGCTTCCCTTATCCGTATGCGTGACTTTGAATGGATTGTAGGAGGTAATATCTCTTTCATGGAGAGTAAGATTAAATCATTGGGCGGAAACAATCAGGAAACAGTTCAATATAGTGACGGTTCGATGATAGTAAGTCGTGTAGGTGGAAATCCATATGAATTCTACGGATTGCAAGCAAACGGTGTCTACTCTACCCAAGCGGAAGCGAGTGAAGCCGCATTGATCAACAGCAGTAATCAGGCATACAGTGCTGGTGATGTACGTTATGTAGACCAGAATAATGACGGACGTATTGATTCTAAAGATTATGTATCATTGGGTAGTGCCACTCCTGATTACTTTGGAGGGTTCTATACCAATATTCGTTATAAGCATTTCTCACTGGCGGCCGAATTCTCTTATTCAAAAGGAAATGAAGCATACAATGCGGTAAGAAGGACATTGGAATCAGTTTCTTCTTTCTCTAACCAAAGTGTAGCAGTGACTAATCGTTGGAATGTAGAAGGACAAGTGACTAATATCCCGCGTGCCAGCTATGGAGATGCTATTGGAAATAATAATTTCTCTTCCCGTTGGATTGAAGATGCTTCTTTTCTACGTATGAAAAGCGTTACGTTGAGCTATAGTTTCGACAAACCGATTTGGAAGTTTTTCCGTTCCGGCACACTGTATGTGACAGGAGAAAACTTGCTTACTGCTACCAAATATTTAGGAATGGACCCTGAATTTGCCTATTCATCCGGTAACAGTGCCACACAGGGATTTGATTATGCGAAAGTGATGCAACCGAAATCAGTCAAACTGGGTATTAACTTGAAATTCTAATGATGCAGATGAAAAAGATATTATTAAACGCCGCTTTCATTCTGGCGGTTACCTTATTGGGAGGATGCGATGACTTCTTCAATCCTGATACAGATGTTACACTGGATAATGAGGATTATATATCAGAAGAAAGTGAGATGTACTCCGGCTACATTGGTATCATGACCAAAATGCAAGCCATTGGAGACAAAGTGATTTATTTGAATGAACTTCGAGGAGAAATGGTGGTGCCGACTGCAACGGCACCCACAGAACTCTACAATTTGTACAATTACGATGATGATTTAAGCGGTAATTCATACGCAGACCCTTCTGGATTCTACGAAGTAGTAAATGCTTGTAACGATTATCTTCGGAAATTGAAAGCATACGAAGAAAAGAACTCTATAAATGAAAGCCACTATAAAGCATTAGTTAGTAGTACGCTGCGTATCAAAGCATGGATGTTTATGACAATCGCTAAAATCTACGGAGAAGTGGCATGGGTGGACAAACCAATGACTTCGTTGAGAGACCTGTCACAGTTTGACATATTGAATCTTGACGAAACGATGGTAGCTTGCAAGAATCTGTTAGATATTGGTTATGACAACATTGACGGGACTTACGAAACAGCATGGAAAGACTGGGTGGACCCGGATACAGAACTGGCAAATAGTGAATATCGTCGTTGGGATATGATGACTCCTCCTTACTATGCTATATATGCAGAGATTTGTTTGTGGTTAGGCAGATACCAGCAATGTATCAACCTGATACTTAATAAAATGAATAGTATATATCAAAGTACCACGAATCAATCTATTGCTTTCTTACGTAATGATATGTTGTTCAGCCATTATACCAATTTCTTTAATAACGAGACTCCGTATGATTATGAATCGGCATCTGCAATTATGTATGACTATCAAAACAGGCAGACGAACAGCCTGCTGAAGCATTTCGACTCTGATTATCCGAATAAATATTGGCTGGCACCAGCAGAGGTTGCTGTAGAACGTTTCAGAAATAATGAATTCGGTCCGTTGGGCAATAAAGATAAAGATTTCAGAATGGGTTATACGGTATCTGAATACAATGGTAAATGGGTTATCAGTAAATTCCGTCCAACTTCTAAACCTGTACGTAACGCTTATCGCGATGATGTATTCGTATATACTTACCGCGGTGCAGACCTTTATTTTATGTTGGCGGAAGCATTCAATCAATTGGGCAGAAGATCTGTAGTAGACGCACTGATTAATGTAGGGGTCAATGCTTACTCTAGTGAGTTTGATATTGATGAAGAAGGTACTTATTCCGGGAATTGGTATGGTATTACTCCTCATTGGACGAATAACAGTACTGTATATTATTATTCAAACGGGACAACAGGTATTGGTAGTCGTAAATATGGTGACAGAGGGATTCGTGGAGTAGAAGTAAGCTATAGTAACCTAGGAGCACGTACCTTCACATCTAATGTGCAAAACAATGACGAAGAAATATTGAAAGAAATGATGTTGGAAATGGCGTGCGAAGGAAAAGTTTATCCGGCTATGATTCGTATGGCGAAACGTTATAAAGATAATAGTTTCATGGCGAAATATATTTCGGAAAAGTATGAAAGTACTGGTAATGCTGCAGCCATCCGTTCCAAAATAATGAGTGGAGATTATTTCATTAAATGGAAGTTAAAATAAAAAATCCTCAAATCATCCTTTGATGTGGATTAGGTTGGGGTGACGCGGATTTTTGAAAGAGAATCCGCGTCATTGTTTCAAATATAAATACTTTTGCAAATAACAATAACAAAGAATGATGAAAACATTAGCAGCATATATTGCAGCACTTCTTGTTTGGACAGCTTGCGGAGACGGAAAACAGTCCGTTATTGACCGTGAGGCGCTGGTAGAAAGAAATAGTCCCGTTGTTACGGCATTCGATTCATTGGCTTCCCTTTCTGTAGGAAATGGAGAGTTTGCTTATACGGTAGATATAACCGGTTTACAGACATTTCCGGACAATTACAGCAAAGGTGTTCCATTAGGAACGCAAAGCCAGTGGGGATGGCATAGCTTTGCCAATCCGGAACATCTCACTCCGGAAGAAACCTTGAAAGAGTACGATTTTGGGCGAGGGAAGAAAGAACTTTATGCCACACAGTTCAAAGAGAAAGGCAGACAGCAAGATGCCGCTAACTGGTTTCGTGTCAATCCACACCGTCTTCATTTAGGGATTGTCGGTTTCGACGTGAAAAAAGATACGGATATTGAACAAGTGACTGATATTCATCAGAAACTTTGTTTGTGGAATGGAAAAATTGAGAGCAGGTTTAAATTAAATGGTGAAGATTATCAGGTGGAGACTGTCTGCCATCCTTCCAGTGATATGATTGCTGCTCATATAACCTCCAAGGCACATACCGGAATTTGTTTTCGCTTTCCGTATCCTACAGGAGGACACTGTGATGATGCTTGTAATTGGGAAGCCGTTGATAAACATACGACGACGATTGTTACTCAAAATGAATCTTCTGCAGTCCTGAAGCACACTTTAGATAGTACAGAGTATTATATAACTTTGCATTGGGAAGGGAAAGCGACTTTGAATGAAAAAGCAAAGCATTATTTTGTCCTGACCCCGATAGACGACAAACTGGCTTTTACCTGTGCTTTTACTAGTGAAGCTCCTTCTACGCAGACTGTCACCGTGGAACAGATTCAGGAAGAAGCAAAAAACTATTGGAACTCTTTCTGGAAAGAAGGTGCGGCAGTTGATTTCTCGTCATGTACGGATTCACGCGCCAAAGAATTGGAACGACGTGTGGTACTTAGTCAATATCTGCTTGCTATTCAAAGCGCGGGTACTACTCCTCCGCAAGAAACGGGACTTACTTATAATTCATGGTTTGGTAAATTTCATCTTGAAATGATCTGGTGGCACGAAGCCCAATTTGCTCTCTGGAACCGTAGCAATTTACTCGACCGTACACTTGCTTGGTATGAAAAAGCAGAACCTATGGCACGCCAAATAGCACAGAGACAAGGATTTGACGGTGTTCGTTGGATGAAAATGACCGACCCGTCAGGAACAGAAGCTCCCTCTAAAGTAGGAAGTTTTTTGATCTGGCAACAACCCCATTTAATTTATCTGGCAGAATTGCTTTATCGTGCCGATCCGACTAAAGAAGTACTAGAGAAATATAATCGTTTAGTACAAGAGACGGCTGAATTTATGTACTCCTTTGCTACCTATGATGAACTGGAAGGACGCTATGTGTTGAAAGGTGCCATCCCCGCACAAGAAACGTTACGTGCAGCAGAAACTGTTAATCCTCCTTTCGAACTTTCTTACTGGCATTTTGCAATGCAGACCGCCCAACAATGGCGTGAGCGCATGGGGCAACAGCGTAATCTGGAATGGGATGAAATGCTCGACAAACTTTCACCTCTAGCTTATAATGCAGATGGACTTTATCTGGCTGCTGAAACAGCTACAGATACTTATAAAGACATTCGTTATACTTCCGATCACATGGCAGTGCTGGGTTCAGTCGGTATCCTTCCGATGAATAAACTTATCCGGGAAGATTATATGAAAAATACATTGCACTGGATTTGGGATAACTGGAATTGGGGTAAAACCTGGGGATGGGATTATCCGATGACAGCCATGAATGCTGCCCGTCTGGGCGAACCGGAAAAGGCTGTTGGAGCTTTACTGATGGATAAACGCACAAATACATACCTGATAAATGGTCATAATTATCAGGATGGTCGTTTGCGCGTTTATTTACCGGGTAATGGTGGCTTGTTGACTGCTATTGCAATGATGTGTGCAGGTTGGGACGGGTGTCTTGAAACTAATCCGGGATTCCCGAAAGACGGGACATGGAATGTTCGTTGGGAAGGATTGAAGCCATTACCATAATCAAACACAAAAAATATGAAATATTTTCGTCTGAATCTTATTTTAAAAGGAGGGCTTACTGCTTATTGTCTTTTTATGTTGCCGGCAATGCAATTAAATGCTCAAAGAGAGGCAAAACAGATCGGTGACTTTAAAGAATCCATCTCCTTAAACGAGCATTTGCGAGGGGCAAAACGGACGTTGCAATACCATCCTGATGGAGATGAATTTGTTTGTATCAACGGTAAGAACCGCTATACCCGTGCTTTGTATGGTAGACATAGCCCTTTTCGTGTAGAAACAAGTGACCGGCCGGTTTTTGCGTTTTATAATAATGGACGTGGAGGAAATATAAGTTTCAAAATCATTCTTCGTGATGGAACAGAAGTCGCACTTGACCGTACCGGACATTGTGAATCCCGCTACTCGGCAGGAAAACGTACCTATTATCTGACAGACCCTTCTTGGGGAAAAGGAGAACTGCGTATTGTAGTATTGGCATTAGCCGATATGGACGGAGCTATCTGGCGTTTTTCCGCTTCGAATATGCCTAAAGGGGCTATACTTCGTTGGCAGCATGGAGGTGCTACCGGGAAACGTTTGAGTCGTAATGGAGATATGGGAGTCGATCCGGCTGATTGTTTCGAACTTCCGGCCGAAGCTGCCGACCTTGTCACAGGTGAACTTCCCTTGCAGAAAGAAGCATACTTAGTACGTGGGGAAGTGCCTGAACAATCTAATGCCCGTAAACTCTATCAAAAAGCGGAGGCGGCTTCTTTGGCATTAGCCTCCCGTTTGAAAATAGAAACTCCGGACCCTTATTTGAATACCTTGGGAGGAGCGTTAGTTGCTGCTGCCGATGGAATTTGGGATGGGCAAGTCTGGTTGCACGGTGCTATTGGCTGGCGTATGCCGTTGAGTGGGTGGAGAGCCGGGTATACCGGTGATGCTTTAGGATGGCATGATCGGGCACGTACTCATTTTGATGCTTATGCGGCCAGTCAGGTGACTGATGTTCCGAATACAATTCCGCATCCGGCACAGGACTCCACAATGAATCTGGCACGTTCGGAAAAACGTTGGGGAACTCCTCAATATAGTAACGGTTATATTTGCCGGAATCCGGGGCGCAATAATCAAATGCATCATTATGACATGAATCTTTGTTATATGGATGAACTCTTATGGCATTTCAACTGGACGGGAGATACGGCGTATGTCCGTAAAATGTGGCCTGTAATTACCCGTCATCTTGCTTGGGAAAAATTAAATTATGATCCGGACAATGATGGCTTATATGATGCTTATGCTTGTATCTGGGCAAGCGATGCACTTTATTACAATAGTGGTGCTGTCACCCATTCATCGGCTTACAACTATCGTTCCAATAAAATGGCAGCTTTTCTAGCTTCCTTGATAGGTGAAGATTCTGTACCTTATCAGAAGGAAGCCGAACAAATATTGAAAGCGATGAATAAACGCCTTTGGATGCAGAGTAAAGGTTGCTGGGCGGAGTATCAGGATTTCATGGGACATCGTCGGCTTCATGAAAGTCCGGGATTGTGGACTATATATCATGCACTTGATAGTGAAGTTGCTGATCCTTTTCAGGCTTATCAGGCTACGCGCTATGTCGATACGGAAATACCTCATATTCCCGTATGTGCCGATGGACTGGAAGAGGGATATGCAACGATTGCCACTACCAATTGGTTACCTTATTCCTGGAGTATCAATAATGTGGCTTTTGCAGAGGTGATGCATACAGCTTTGGCTTATTTTCAGGCAGGACGTCCGGAGGAAGGATGCCGACTGATGAAAAGCTCCTTTCTGGATGGTATGTATCTAGGGAACAGTCCGGGTAATTTTGGACAAGTCAGTTTTTATGATGCTGCCCGTGGAGAATGCTATCGTGACTTCGGAGATCCGATTGGGGTAGCTTCCCGATTGTTGGTACAAGGTTTGTATGGTATTTTACCGGATGTTTTGAACGGTAAGATGGTGATTCGTCCGGGATTTCCCGCGGAATGGTCAAAAGCTTCTATTTCTTTGCCGGATATGACTTATAGCTTTGTTCGGGAAAAAGATGTTGATACCTACCAAATAGAGCAACGTTTTGAGACTCCTTTGGCATTGACATTACAAGTGAATGCCGGGAGAGAAGAAATTCATTCGGTGAAAGTGAATGGGAGAGAGGCTGACTGGAGTTTTGCAGAAGCGGCTTCTGGTTATCCGGTGATTATCATCCCTGCCTCTTCTGCAAAGAAATCAACAGTCGAAATTGTATGGGGAGGAAAAAGTTTGAGTTCGATGCTGCCTGAAATACAGACGGATGCTTTAGCGGAGATCAATATCCCTTCAACTTCAGGGGCATTATTCGGTGAAATATATGATCCACAGGGAGTTTTGGTACAACCGAACGTTAGTGATACATCTATTAGAAGTAAAGTCAACGATCATTTAGGGCATCATACTTTCTTTGTTCGCATGAAACAGGGACAAATGGAATGGTGGCAGCCTGTGAATATACAAATATCAGAATTAGAAAAATCATCGGTCGTTCTCCCTTTCTCACAGGTGAATACATTAGAGTGCCGGATGATAAATATGGATTCTCTGTTCAATGCGAATGTTACTGATATTTTCCGGAATAAGTATCTCACTCCCCGTTCACCTTATACCACTCTATCGCTTCCTATTCAGGGCATTGGTGAGTGGTGTCACCCGAAACTAACAGCTGATATTGACGATACGGGTTTGCGTGCGCTGGTACGTGATGAGGTGTTGACTACCCAATTGGGTGTTTCATTCCGAACATTGGCTCAAGGAAACAATATAGCTTTCACTTCTTTGTGGGATAATTATCCGGATAGCTTGAGTATTCCGCTTTCCGGTAGAGCTTCTCATGCCTATTTGATGATGGCAGGTAGTACTAACCACATGCAGTGCCGCATTGCTAATGGTATCATTCGTGTATTCTATACGGATGGTACTTCCGATGTGCTGGAATTAGTGAATCCGGATAACTGGTGTCCTATTGAGCAGGATTTCTATGTCGATGGTCAGGCATTCACTGTATCTTCTCCTCGTCCTTATCGTATTCATTTCAAGACAGGTATGGTAAGTAATGACTTGGGAAAAGACTTAGGAATAAAGGGTGTTTATGGACGTTCCATTGAGGGGGGAGCGGGCATACTTTTGGATATGCCTTTGAATCCTTCTAAAGAATTAAGCCATCTGACGTTGGAAACACTTTCGAACGATGTTGTTATCGGCCTGATGGGAATTACAATTCAATAAAACAAAAAATAAATGATTAAAAAGAGATGCATTATGATGAGAAGAACTATTTATTTACTACTTATACTGCTATTTGTGGCAGAGGTAACATCTGCGAATACTGTTGATTTTGATAAGGCGTTTAAAGAAAGTGCCCGTATCGAAAAACAAATTAAACGGACCTCTTTTCCGAAACGAACATTTCTTATAACTGATTTTGGAGCAAAAACGGATGATGAGGCTAATCCTTGCCATGAAGCCATTAATCAGGCTATTCTACAGTGCAGTCTGTCAGGAGGTGGCACAGTAATTGTTCCTAAAGGCACTTTTTATACCGGACCTATTACTCTAAAGAGCAATGTGAATTTCCATCTCGAAGAGGGAGCTGTTTTGAAATTCTCTACAGATCAGAGCCTTTACTTTCCTGCTGTGTTAACCCGTTGGGAGGGAATTGATTGCTATAACGCTCACCCCTTGATTTATGCCTATGGCGAAAGTAATATTGCCATAACCGGAAAAGGTATAATTGACGGACAGGGTAGCATGGAAACTTGGTGGCCGATGTGTGGAGCCGTAAAGTATGGTTGGAAAGAAGGCATGGTGGCTCAACGCAATGGAGGTCGTGAACGTCTGTTGATGTATGGTGAAACATCGACTCCTGTCTACAAGCGTCTGATGAAGCCGGAAGATGGTATGCGTCCGCAGCTATTGAACTTACATTCCTGCCACACCATCTTGATTGAAGGTGTTACTTTGTTAAACTCTCCATTTTGGGTGATTCATCCTCTTTTCTGTGAGAGCCTGATTGTCAGTGGAGTGACTGTTTATAATCGTGGACCTAACGGAGACGGATGTGATCCTGAATCTTGTAAGAATGTGTTGATAGAGAATTGTACATTTGATACGGGGGATGATTGCATTGCCATTAAATCAGGACGTAATGAAGACGGACGTAAATGGAATATTCCCAGTGAGAACATTATCGTACGTGGTTGCATGATGAGGAATGGACATGGAGGAGTAGTGATTGGCAGTGAGATTTCCGGTGGTTACCGTAACTTGTTTGTAGAAGACTGCCGGATGGATAGTCCGAATCTGGATCGTGTCATTCGTATTAAGACCAGTACTTGCCGGGGAGGGCTTATAGAAAATGTATATGTGCGCAATGTAACGGTAGGACAATGTCGTGAAGCAGTACTTCGTATCAATCTACAATATGAGAATCGGGAAAAATGCAAGAGAGGTTTTGATCCGATTGTCCGTAACGTGCATTTGAAAAATGTGACTTGTGAGAAGAGTAAATTAGGTGTGCTTATTATCGGATTGGAGGATGATAAACATGTATATAACATCAGTGTAGAGGATTCTCATTTTAATAATGTAGCCAAAGGAGGAAATGATATTAAAGGGGCGAAAGATGTCACTTTTAAGAACCTTTATATCAATGGCGAATTGGTGAAATAGGATATAATTTTAATAGATAAAAATCCGGCTATGAATGAAGAAGAATGGAAGACTGTCTATGACGTACAAATCTATGTTACATCTTTATCTGCAATAAGTGATTGTAATTGGAATAAGTTAGAATTCTGGATAAATCTTCATCAGAATGGTTTTATCTATAAATTGAGGCATTATTATCCTATACTTTCTGAAGATGATATACATATCATTCTTTTGTTACGTATCGACTTTAGTAATGCACAGATTTCAGAGTTGTTCCATATTCTAGGAAGTTCTTTTCGAATACGCCGTAGCAGATTGAAAAAGAAAATGAATGTTTCTTGTGAATCTATTACCGATTTTATTAAATCATTGTGTTTAGAATGATCTTTCTTTAAAAAACATATTTAAATGCGTATACATTGGCTGTGTATACGCATTTGTATACGGTTGAAATTTGTATTTCAATTTATAAATGTCGTCCTTTGTCATAACAAGAGTGATAAACTTTTATCCGTACTACTATTATGGTATCGCTTTGAAAAAAAATCAATATTATTAATCTCTCAGAGTTGTTCTTATGAAAAAGTGGAATCTTGGTTTTATGATGGTTGGATTAGCTTTTCTAATCAGTATTTCTGTACTTAGTTGCCAGACAAATGATGATGGCGATTACTCTCAACAGGTAGCAGAGGTGACTGCGGCCGATCTCTTTATTACTTCGGAAGCACATCAGAATTTGGAAAAAGAAATCAGAAAGAGTTTGAGAAAAAAGCAAAATGCCATTTCCAAATTCTCGAGAGAAGAAATGGAACAGTATCAGCAACTTAGAAAAGATTTACTTAATATGGAAACTCGTGCAGAAGCGAAAATACAATGGAATAAATTGCTTGGATACGATTATTATGCCAGCTTAGATCGGATCTCCAATTTAGCTAGAAAAGTTTATGAAGGGACAGATTTTACCAGATTAGAATTGATGAAGGCTCGGCAAAAGCGTAAAATGCGTCAAGTTGTTATCACTCGTGTTGAAAAAGATGAGGAGGCGATCCGAGACTGTATTGCAGCCTTTTCTGAAATAGCAGAGTGGAGAACAGAGGATTGCCTTAATGATTATGATATAAAAGTAATGGATATACCTTTTGTATCTTGGACTCAAGTTGCAATACTAGAAGAACAGTATAGACGGGAATGTGATCAATGTACCCAAGCGGTTGATGATTATTTGCAAACCGGAATAAGCAATTGTGAGAGTAGCAATGGTACGTGTCCTATTACGGCATTTCATTAAGCTTTTAAATTGTAATACATTTATGTTTAAGTTATAATTTAATATGAAAGTAAAAAAGCAAATTTTTGTTCTATTTTTGACAATGCTGGTAGGAATCCCTATTCTTTCTGCCCAAAACAAAAAAGAACAAAAAAAACAAAAGGTGGAAGTTATCAAAAATATCATTGTATCAAGAAACTATAGGATCGACGCGGATACTTATATACATCCGGATAGAGATCCCATACTATTGGATGAGTCCGATAATTCGATTGAAATTAGAAATGATTCTGTCTTTTCTACTCTTCTTTATCTCGGTCAAGTTGATATACCATACGGTAGGAGAGGAGCTGAACTTTTCTTTCAAGCTCCTTTGAAAAAATATACAATGGATATAGATAAAAAGAAAAATACTCACATCAAGTTTTCAGTAGATGCAGCAATAGGTGATTGTAACTTTTATATTAAGGTGTATCCCAATGGAAGTGCGAGCATTTATGTCACCTTGCAGCAGGGGAAGAGTGTTAATTTTTTAGGAGAATTAAATATGCGAAGAGAAGAAACGGAGTCTTTGTAGCACTTAATATATTATTATGAAAAAATATCTATTCATTTTTATTTTCGTATCTATAGTCCAGCTATTCTATGGACAAGAAAAATACACTATCCAGGGTGAATTACCCGACCATTCGTTAGATAATAGTTATTTGCGTTTGACTAATAGTTCAGCTCTTGGTGAAGAGAGTGAACGTATTAAACATTTATTTATTGATAGTATATTGGTGGTTGACGGGAAATTCCATTATGAAGGTGTACTTTCACAAAAGCCATTCTTAGCGTATCTTTCAAGTGCAAGGACAGGAAGAAATATGTTGAATTTCGGCCTGTATTTTATAGTTGAGCCTGGTAATATTCATATCCGTATTGCTAATTGGGCAGATGAGGGGGTGGTATCAGGTACTCCTATTAATGAAGATTACAGTACCTATATGATTGGCACAAAGAGAAGTATGGAAAATCAATTACTTTTTTTAGAAAAATATGCCCAATACCCGGATGTCGTACGATTCCACTTATCTTTTTTATTGAACGGACGAAGAATGTCAAGGGATCCTAATTTTCCAAAATATCTACAGATTCTCGACCGAATGCCTAAAGCAGATCGGGATATTCTTTTGGCTTGGCTGGACTATACTATTAAAAAGTATGAATATGAAAAAAAAACCAAACCATTATTGGACAGTATACGTAACAATGCCCCTCGTTTCATCGAGACTATTCCGAGTAATTCATCATCAACAACGATGAAAAATAAGTAGAATTTTAGTCTTATTGTGATTTGTGTGACGTGTTTTTGATTATGAAGTTGACAATCAGCGGGAGAATAAGTGCCCTATATGTTACTACCTTAAAAATAGTTTTATGAAAAAAACAAAGCTTTCTTGAATATGGTTGTGTTAACCTTTTTAATAGCCATATCTATGCTTAGTTGTCAATCGAATGATGATTATTTGCAAATCGGAATAGGCAATTGTGAGAGTAGCAATGGTACGTGTCCTATAACCGTATTTCATTAGGCTTTTTATACATCCATATTTAAGTTATAATCTAATATGAAAGTAAAAAAGCAAATTCTTGTTCTATTTTTGACAATGCTGGTAGAAATTCCGATTCTTTCTGCCCAAAGCAAAAAAGAACAAAAGAAACAAAAGGCGGAAGTTGTCGGAAAGATTGTTACATCAAAAGTCTACAAGATAAATGTAGGTATTTGCATTCTTCCATGTAAAGATCCTATATTATTGAATGAGTCTGATTATTCAATAGAAATTAAAAATGATTCTATTTTTTCTGATCTTCTTTATCTCGGTCAAGCTGATATACCATATAGGAGAGGAGCTGAACTTTACTTTCAGGCTCCTTTGAAAAAATATACTATGGATATAGATAAAAAGAAAAATGCTCACGTCAAGTTTTCAGCAAATGCAACAATAGGTAATTGCAACTTTTATATTAAGGTATATTCCAATGGAAGTGCGAGCATTTATATCACCTTGCAGCAGGGGAAAAGTATCAATTTTTTAGGAGAATTAAATATGCGAAGAGAAGAAACGGAGTCTCTGTAACACTTAATTATTATCATGAGAAAATATCTATTCATATTTATGTTTGTATCTATAGCCCAACTATTTTACGGGCAAGAGAAATACACGATTCAAGGTGAATTTCCTGATAATTCGCTGGATGGAAAATATATAATACTGACCGATAAATCTTTTCTTCCTGATGAGTACAAACGTAAATGGAAAGCATCTGATGATGAAGTAAAAATATTGGTAACTGATAAAAAAATCTATTATGAAGGGGTAACTATGCGTAAACCTTTTTTGGCGCAAATCTATTATGATAGACCAACATTCAGTGGTCAGACAAGTGCGACTTCTTTTGTAATAGAACCTGGGAATATCCATATCCATATAACTGATTGGTATGAGGAAGGAAACGTATCGGGTACTCCTATCAATAAAGACTATGCCACTTGTGTCATTGAACGGAGAAATTTGGTAAATAGAGTTTTGCGAACTATTAGGTTAGAAGGGCAGACTCAAAAGGATGATAATTTCCATTCTTTTAATTCTGCATTTGAATGCTTCGAAGAAGGTGAATTGGCTTTCTTTGAGAAATATGCCAAATATCCGGATGTTATCCGAGTAATGTTATCTCGCTATTTGGAAGTTAAGGAATTAAATAAAAGATTGGTGGATGCTAAATATTTACGTATTCTTGACTTAATGCCCAAAGCGGATCGAGATATTTTGATAGAGTGGCGAGAGTATACAATGAAGAGAGAGGAGTATTGGGCAAAGAGAAGAGCGTTGACCGATAGTCTTAATCGTAATGCTCCTCGTTTTATTGAAAGACGGGTAAATAATATGCTTGATATAACTGTAAAATGATTTTATAGAGTTAAAGTGTAATTAATATGAAAGAGAAACTGTTTTTTCTCATTATATTCGTATTTTCTGCTCAATTGCTTTTGGGGCAAGAGAAATTTACGATTCGGGGTGAATTCCCTGATAATTCTTTAGATGGTAAATATGTGTTATTAATAGATAAATCGTATCTTCTTGAAGAAAGGGAAGGACAAAAACAAGCATACGGCAACAGCATAAAAATAAAGGTGATTGGCAAGGAATTTTTTTACGAAGGAACTGTCACACGAAAGCCTTTTTTTGCACAAATATCCTATGATGGACCACCGTTCCATAAAGGGACTGATATTAATCTTTTTGTGGAACCGGGTAATATCTATATTCGTATGGTTGATTGGGACGATAACGCTAATGTATCGGGCACTTCCATCAATGAAGATTATGATACTTATATTCTTGAGCGAGAAGCTCAATGGAATGCTGTATATTGGAATAGAGAACGTAGAAAAATGGCGAAAGATAGTACTAATATAGAGAATTGTAAGCTATTGGATATATCAGAAACTGAACAGCGTTCAGAAGGTCGGTTTACTTTTCTTGAAAAATATGCAAAATATCCGAATGTCATCCGAGTCATGTTGGCTCGTGATTTAAGGACAAAATACCCGATTAGGGAGCCTGAACTCTCTCAATATTTACGCATTATCGATTTAATGCCCCAAGCGGATCGAGATGCTTTTTTATCATGGTGGGATTATATTATGAAAGAACGAGAATTTAAAAAGAAGAGCCGAATGATATTAGATAGTTTGATCGGTGATCCACCCCGTTTCATCGAGACTATTCCGAGTAGTTCATCATCAACAACTATAAAAAATGAGTAAAATCCTTGGTTTTATTGTTATTCTGCTGATTTGCGTTTCTTGCAATCCAAAAAGGAAGGCAGAGATGTCCCTGTCTTCCTATACACACGATTTCGGAATAATTAGTTCTGATATAATTTGTCGTGATAGCATTACAATCACCAATGTTGGCAATGCCAGGTTGGAAATAGGAGAGATCGAAACTGGATGTGGATGTACACAAGCATCGGTGGAGAAGTATGAATTAAATCCTGATGAATCGTGCTCGCTTCATTTTTCTTTCAATCCGAAAGGAAAGGGATTGGGAGCGAAAGAAGAATTAATTATTATCAATGCAAATACAGACTCCCTCTTTTATATTCTGCAAGTTAAGGCAATTATTCAGTGATAATGTTTTTACGTTTTCTTTTTTACTTATCACCACCTTATACTTATCGGCTGATTGGTTTATGGATAGGTATTTTATGCCTAAAAATATAAGTTTCGTTGTCGGCATCATAGTATGGGGAGGTATTTGCATAGGGAACTGGAAGCGAAAAATTAGCCTGTTTGTTGATTTTCTATTTGTGTCTTTTACTGTTTTTATGGGATATGTTTTCGTTTGCAGTCTCTTTACATCACAATATATACACAGTGTATACATCGTATCTGGATGGATTCTTTTTGTGTTGATGCGTAATGGAAAAAATCCTACAGAAACATTTAATAGCATTTTAGCTGTCGTTGGAGTTTTGTCGGCCTTGTATGGCTTGCTGCAATATGTAGGGTGTATAGAAACTCAATCTTATTTTTCTGTTACTGGTTCTTTTGATAATCCCGCCGGATTTGCAGCAAGCATCGTTCTCTGTTATCCTTTTCTTTTGTGCCAGACTTCTAATGGAAAAAGAAAAACGCTCAAGTTTATGGCGTGTCTTCTCCTCTTTATAGTCGTTATCTTATCCGGTTCGAGAACAGGGATACTTACTTTATGCGTAGTAACACTTCTTTTTTACGCTCTCCGCTATCGGAAGTTAATTCATAGAAGGCGCATCTTTTTTATCAGCGGAGGCACTTTGTTGCTAATAGGTTTATTCATTGGACTGATTTATCTGAAACCAGCTTCCGCTTCCGGTCGTGTTCTGATTTGGAAAGTATCTGCCGGATTGTGTAAGGAAAATATGATTCGAGGAAATGGACTTGGCTCTTTTAAGGCGGATTACATGCCGGAACAAGCCAAATATTTGTCTTCTTTTCATGCTGTTGAAAGTGAAAGAATGTTAGCAGGGAATACGAATCATCCATTTAACGAGTATTTGTTGTTGCTGATTGAACAAGGACTTATAGGAATCGCTTTATTCTTATTGTTGTTGGTTGCTGTTTTTCGAAGTAATGTGTCATTTGATACTCCAGCCTTACTAGCAATTGTTTCTATTGCTATATTTTCCTGCTTTTCTTATCCATTCAAATATGCTTTTGTTTGGTTCATGACTATCTACTGCCTCGCTTCACTTAATCAACGGGAGGTTGCTCTACGAACAATATGTTTCAACAAGCCATTTTTATTGATTATTCTTTTTATACTCTGTTTTTTTTCGATTAAGAATATTCTTTTCGAGCGTACATGGAAACGAATTTCGTTGGTTGCAGAAAAGAACAATGGTTTGCTGGATAACGAATTATCTGTATTTACCAAGCTATATGATGAGTGGAATGGCAATCCCTATTTCTTGTACAATTATGCATCAGAATTGAAGAATGTGGAATTGTACAAACAAAGCGTCAACATATTCTTGCATTGCGAATCTTATATCAATACATATGACCTGCAAATGCAATTAGCTGATAATTACTATCAGATGGGGTGTTGGGAAGAGGCTGAAAGACGCTATAAACTGGCACAATGTATGTGTCCTAGCCGTTTTCTTCCATTGCAAGGACTTTTGAGAATCTACGTAAAATCTAATAACTGTATACTTGCCGAACGGGTAGCCTTAGAAATAATCAATAAACGGATAAAGATACCATCTTACACTGTTTCTATCATACAAGAAGAGGCTAAAACCTATTTGCGCAAAAAGAATATTTAATTATAAACTAACAATCATACAAAATGAAAGCCACATTCATCTTTCTTTTTCTTCTTTTGCTTTTCAGTTGTCAAAGCCCTGAAGAAAAACAATTGGAAAAGGTGTTGACACTGTCGGGCAACAATCGTCCGGAACTCGAAAAAGTGTTGGAGCATTATAAAGAAAACGAAGCCGAAAGTTTGAAACTTAGAGCTGCCAAATTCTTGATAATGAATATGCCTGGACACCAATCGTACACCGGGAAAGATATTGAAGAATATTATACTGAAGCCGAAAAGATAATCTTCTCTGGCAGAAAGATTGACGATCAGGTGAATGAGTTAAATAATCTGTTGTTAGAGTTTTCATCAGATGATTTTGAATTTAAGGAAGATTACTCTATCATAAAAGCCAACTTTCTGATAAGAAGTATAGACGCGGCTTTTGACGATTGGCAACAAGGTAGTTGGGCGAGAGGTATTACATTTGATGAATTTTGTGAATATATGCTTCCTTATAAGTGTGTAGAATTTCAGGCTTTTGATGATTGGCGCAATGTGTTGAAACCGATAGCTAATGACACGTTATCTGATTATTTTTATAACGATATCTGGAATAAAACACCTTATTATGCAGCGGAAGCTATTAATATCAAATTGCGTGATACCGTTATTGTCGATTTGAAAAAGCCTCTGAAGTGGCATGCGTTATATAAGGTTCCGTTTTGGTGCAATATTCCTTCCAATTCTTGTGAGACAAGGACAAACACTGCTTTAGCTATCATGCGTAGTAAGGGGTTTGCGGTCTCGTATGATTTCGTTTTGCAGTGGCCTACAAAAGCACATGCACATTCGTGGCTAAGTATTCTGATAGATCACGATCGCCGAATGGTATGTGAAGGAGGACATGAACCTTTCTTAGCTTTCCTACGACCAGGCGAATGCAAAGGAAAAGTATATCGAAGAACGTATTCTCCCAATCAGGGCTTGGTCCGGTTGAATGAGGAAGCTGGCAGTGTTCCGAAAACGTTGCGTAATGTCTTTATGAAAGACGTTACAGATGAATATGGGACGACTATTAACCCTGCTTTTCCTGTACTTTCTGGGGAAAGAGAACGCAGAGAAAAATATGCGTATCTGGCAGTATTTGATAATGAGAAATGGATTCCTATTTGCTTTTCTGAAATAAAAGAAAGTAAGCGGGTCACCTTTGATAAAGTAGAGAAAGGAGCTGTCTATCTGCCGGTATATTATATAAACGGAAGGGTTCGCCCGTTCAATTATCCCGCTTTGTTGAATGAGAAAGGTGAACTGGAGTTCTTGAAACCTGACAGCGCACATAAAAGAAGCATTAGTCTAAAACGGAAATATCCCTTAACACGTAAAGCGTTTACCGCAGCACTCCGTTTAAAGTACAGCATGTTTCAAGCTGCCCAAAAGGAGGATTTTAGCGATGCTGTTACAGTGCATACGTTTAAAGAGTATAGCGTATCGGGTAGCGTGAATATAAGCGATACCACAAAGTATCGTTATTGGCGTTATATCTGTCCTAAACCATATCGCTGTAATATTGCAGAATTAATGTTCTTTGATAAAGGCAATAAGAAATTGACAGGAACAATTATAGGTTCTGAAGAACGAAGCAAAAATCCTCACTATAGCCGTTCTGCAGCTTTTGACTTGAATCCGTTGACTTTTTTTGCATCTAAAACGTTGAGGGATGGCTGGGTTGGATTGGATTTGGGCAGACCGGAATCTGTTGGAAGAATAGGCTATATGACACGTAATGATGACAACAATGTTCGTATTGGTGATACATACGAGTTGTTTTATTGGGATATGGATGGTTGGCATTCAATACAGAAAAAAGTAGCGGATGATTTTGAACTGACATTCCATAATGTCCCGCAAAATGCTTTGCTGTTATTAAAAAATCGAAGTAGAGGAAAAGACGAACGAATTTTCTTATATCGAGATATTAAACAGGTGTGGTATTAATTCATCGGTAAAATACATATGTAGAATTGGAATATGAATCATCTTATGAAATGGAGTCGACAGCGATATAATAATAAACGATTATATGCCCCAACACTGTAGTTTCCACATTCTCATTCCCCCTTCACCTTTCATTGCAAAAGCTGATGAATAAAGCGATACAGGGTGAAGAAGCTGCCTTTCACCTATGCTTTCATATTATACGTTTTTTTTAATCCAAAGCTAAGCTTTAGAAGTAGTAAAGCATAGCTTTAGCCTGCTTAAAGCAGTGCTTTTTAAAGATCAAAGAGTTTGTTTCAATCATTTAGCATCTTTCACTTGGAATATCCTAATGTTTGTTTCAAATCTTAGGAAGAAAAAAACTGGTTGCCGGGAGCATAATAAATTTAGCTATAAGCATATTCTGATTTGCTATAGTGAAAATTAGATTTGCTATAATGAAATCGGAAGTGAACTCTCGGTGAAAGGCGGCCCTTCACCCGATAACACCGATGAACAGGAGAAGGTGAAGGGTGAAGCGTTTTTCGGCACTCTTTCTTTTTTGGGGAGATACTACTGCTGGTATTAGAGAAAACTAATTAGTTTGCTTACTTCTGTACCGGAGTTGAGCTCATGTAAAGTACAGCTCGGTATATGGAAAAAATGACATAAATATGGATAATAATCCTTATTCGGAATTTGTAGGAATCTTTTTTTGTACTTTATTTACTTTTTAACTAGTTTTGTTCACATAGATTTTAAAAGAGTCATTTGCTAAACGTGTATCTAGTCCGTTTGTCGTCTGATTATATTAGGAACAAACTTATATGGAATTTCTATTATTTCATAATGCTGTACTCTTTATTGCAGTGGGAAAGACGTATCTTTGTAACCAGCAATCAAAATAACCTAAAGGACTGTATGAAAAATAAATTATTATCCCTCTTCGCTTTGTTGTTTTTATTTGTGTCGGAAAGTTATGCCGATATCGAACTTAGTTCCAAACAAATGAGGACCAGTGACGGACTACCCAGTAATTCTGTGCGATGTATGTATCAGGATAGTAAAGGATTTTTATGGTTGGGCACTTTAGATGGATTGACCCGCTATGATGGTAATTCTTTTCTTACCTATCAGTTGGAAACCGGCAAACACGATCAGGTCTCTTTGGCAGACAATAGAATAAAACAGGTAGCGGAGGATAAAAATGGTTTCCTATGGATAAAGACAGTACCGGAATTGTTCAGTTGTTATGACTTGCAAAAAGCTTGTTTTGTCGATTTTACCGGTACCGGAGATGATGGAGAGAGTTACTCGGAAATATATATGTCTTCTAATGGAGATGTGTGGCTTTGGCACAGAGCAAGTGGAGTGCGTCAAATCGTTTGTAAGGAGAATCGTACCATGACTTCTGTGAAGTTCCGCGCAGAGTCAGGAAGATTGCCGGACGATCGAATTAAATTTATCAATGAAGATTCCAGTGGCAGAATATGGATTGGTACCATGCATGGACTTGCATCGGTCTATAAAGGGAAAGTTGAGATTGTAGATAGGGAACTGAATTTTTCCTCTTCTTTTCCTCATGGAGGGGATATGTATTTTTTGACAAAGGGTGGAGATGTATATCGCTGTGTCAATGGCTCGAAAAAGATAGATTGTTTAGCATCTCTTTCTACGATTGCCGGTAATACATCCGTCAGTGCACATTCATTGATAAAAGACAAATGGGTTATATTTACGTCAAACGAGGGAGTGTATGAGTTTGATTTTCAAACTATCCAAATAACTCCTTATCGGAAGTTGAAAATAAATAATGGGAAAGTTATTCATGACAATTACGGAGATTGTTGGGCTTACAATAATACGGGACGGATTTATTATATAAACGTGAAGAGCGGAGAAATAAAGGACTTCCAGTTGATCCCGGAAGAGAAGATGAAATATATAGATTATGAACGCTATCATGTGGTTCGTGATGATCGGGGAATAGTGTGGATTTCGACTTATGGGAACGGACTTTTCACTTATGATATTCAGGAAGACCGGTTGGAACACTTTGTTTCCGAAGGGAAGAATGCAGGACCTATAGGGTCAGATTTCTTGTTATGTTTGATGAAAGACAGGACAGGAGGAATATGGGTAAGCTCCGAATATTCCGGTTTGTCCCATATTTCCATTTCAAATAAAGGCATTACGCATGTCTATCCAGAATCACCGGATGTTTTTGACCGTTCGAATACAATCCGGTTACTGACTAAAATGTCGAATGGAGATATATGGGTAGGAACGCGAAGAGGTGGATTGTATAATTATGATTCTCATCTGAAAACTAAGATAGATAATCATTATTTGCCCTATAATATTTATGCGATTTCAGAAGATAGTCAGGAGAATATATGGATAGGAACCCGGGGAGACGGACTAAAAGTAGGAGACATTTGGTATAAACCGGATCCGTCTAATCCTTTTGCTTTGTCTCATTCTAATATTTATTCCATTCTTCGTGATAAAAAGAACCGTATGTGGGTGGGAACATTTGGAGGCGGATTAGATCTGGCCGAACAAACTGCGGGCGGACAATATAAGTTCCGTCGTTTCTTCCAACAAAAAAAATATGGTTTGCGGATAGTCCGGGTGATGGCAGAAGATGAAAAAGGAATGATATGGATGGGTACAAGTGAAGGAATTTGTATTTTCCATCCGGATTCATTGATAGCTGATGAAGACAACTATCGTTTGTTTAGCTATACGGATGGCAACTTTTGTAGCAATGAGATTCGCTGTCTGTTTCGTGACAGTAAAGGGCGTATGTGGGTGGGAACCTCGGGGGCCGGTTTGAATCTATGTGAATTGACAGATGATTGCCAATCTTTGAAATATACGCATTATGGAATATCAGAAGGACTGGTCAATAATATGGTTCAGGCTATTCAGGAAGATCATTCGGGGCAATTATGGATTGCCACGGAATATGGGATTTCAAGATTCAACCCGAACAGTCATTCTTTTGAAAACTATTTCTTCTCATCCTATACATTGGGAAATGTGTATAGCGAAAACAGTGCATGTATGGGAGCAGACGGGAAACTCATTTTTGGAACAAACTATGGATTAACCATTATTGACCCGAAAAAGATTCCAACCGAGAGACTGCTTTCCCCGATTGTTATTACCGGACTGTCTGTCAATGGAATTCAGGTGAAGCCTAATATGCCGGGTTCTCCTTTGCAGGAATCTTTGGCTTATTCGGATAAGATCACATTGAAATATTTCCAAAACTCTTTCATGCTTGATTTTTCTACTCTCGATTATTCGGATAATGGACAAATCAAGTATATGTACTGGCTGGAGAACTATGATAAAGGATGGAATGTTCCATCTTCTTTGAGCTTTGCTTCTTATAAATATCTTGAGCCGGGCACTTATATATTCCATGTGAAATACTGTGATGGCGCCGGCATTTGGAATGATACCGAAACAACTTTGAAGATTGTCATCGTACCGCCGTTCTGGAAAACAAGTTGGGCTATGCTTGGATATTTCATCTTGATATTAATAGCCTTGTATTTCACATATCGTATCATCATTAATTTCAATAGACTGCGCAACCGCATCAACGTTGAAAAGCAATTGACGGAATATAAACTGATATTTTTTACGAATATCTCTCATGAATTCCGTACTCCGCTTACGTTGATTCAGGGAGCATTGGAGAAAATGTACCGGATAGACGATATTCCTCAGGCATTATTGCATCCTTTGAAGGTGATGGATAAAAGTACCCAGCGCATGTTGAGGCTGATTAATCAGTTGCTGGAATTCAGGAAGATGCAGAATAACAAATTGGCTCTTTCTCTGCAGGAAACAGATGTAGTTGCTTTCCTGTATGAAATATATCTAAGTTTCAGTGACGTGGCAGAACAGAAAAATATGGATTTCCGCTTTTTGCCGTCAGTGCCATCCTACAAAATGTTTATTGATAAAGGAAACCTGGATAAAGTGGTTTATAACTTGCTCTCAAATGCTTTTAAATATACTCCTTCGGGTGGAACAATTCTGTTCTCTGTAAATGTGGATGAGGCAAAGAAGTGCTTGCAGATTCAGGTAGCCGATACGGGAGTAGGCATCCCTAAAGAGAAGCAGAGTGAACTGTTTAAGCGCTTTATGCAAAGCAGTTTCTCCGGAGATAGCATTGGGGTAGGGCTTCATTTGAGCCATGAATTGGTGCAAGTACATAAAGGAACCATTGAATATGAAGATAATGAAGGAGGAGGTTCTGTATTTATCGTATGTATTCCAACCGATAAAACGGTTTATTCGGAAAAAGATTTTCTGGTGCCCGGCAATGTTCTGTTGGAAGAAGCGAATATGCAAGCTCACCATTTGCAGGAACTTTCAGAAGAATATCAGGAACATGAGAAGGCTGTTACTTCATCGAGAAAACATAAAATACTAGTAATTGAAGATGATAATGATATTCGTGGATTCTTGCAAGAGGAACTAAGTGCTTATTTTGAAGTAGAAGTGGCTGCGGATGGAATATCCGGATTTGAAAAGGCATGTAACTATGATGTTGATCTGATTATCTGTGATGTGTTGATGCCCGGAATGACCGGTTTTGAAGTAACCAGGAAATTGAAAGCAGACTTTGCGACAAGCCATATTCCCATTATTTTACTGACTGCATTGACTTCGCCGGATAAACATCTGGAAGGTCTTGAGGCGGGAGCGGATATTTATATTGCGAAGCCATTTAGCTTTAAGCTTTTGCTTGCGCAAGTGTTCCGGCTGATAGAGCAATGCGAAAAGTTGCGGAAGAAATTCTCCAGTGAGCCGGGGGTGGTACGTCCTGCTTTATGCAACACGGACCGGGACAAGGAATTTGCAGACCAGTTGGTAGCTGTAGTCGAAAAGATTTATTCTCAATACAATATTTCTATTGATGAATTTGCGCAAATGATGGGGATGGGACGAACTGTGTTTTATAAGAAATTACGCGGAGTGACAGGATACTCACCGAATGAGTATTTACGTGTTGTCCGAATGAAGAAAGCTGCCGAATTGTTTTTAACCGAAAGGAATCTGACTGTTGCGGAAGTCTCTTATAAAGTTGGTATTAACGATCCCCTTTATTTCAGTAAATGCTTTAAGGCACAGTTTGGAGTATCTCCTTCTGCTTACCAGAAAGGAGAAAGAAATAAAGCTTAGAGTTTACGTTGAATCCGGTCTATGAAAAGTTGACCAGATTCAACGTAAGATTGTTTATCAACTATATATGGAGGTCTAATTTGTAGATTTCACTTCCGGCAAGCAGGAAGCAGCCTGTACCGAAATCTTCAAAATCAGGAACTTTATCATAAGTGACAGGCTGACTGTCTTTCGGTTCTTTGCCGGTTCCCTGTACATAGCCAAGAAAACCATTCGGGTGGACTGCATCTTTCACCATGGCATTCCATGCTTTTATGATTACAGGCAGATATGTCTTTTTATCCAATAGCCCGTTACGTACCCCCCAGGACATGCCGTATACGAAAAGGGCTGTACCGGAAGTTTCTTTGCCTCCAAAGTTTGTCGGGTCGTGGAGGCTGACATTCCAAAAGCCGTCTTCACGCTGACATTGTTTCAGTGCTTTGCTCATAGTCAGAAAATCATTGATGTAATCCTGACGATGTTTTTCATCGGATGGAATTTCATTCATAACTCGTACTAAAGCTGCATATACCCATCCGTTTCCACGGCTCCAGTAACAGTCTTTACCATTCGGTTCTTTGTACGGAGGATCGAAATTATGATCTCGCCACCATAAACCGTCTTTGGGGTTGAACATTCCGTTTTCTCCATGCTGGTTGCGGGTATATTCATACATGTCCCACATCTTATCAAAGTATTTCTGTTCGCCCGTAAGTTTTCCCATTTTGGCAAATATCGGCATCCCCATCTGGATGGCATCTATCCACCACCAGTCATTTACTTGTGGAGTGTTGACCAGCATATCCATATTGGCTTTCGTTTTCCGTATTTTTTCAGGATCAGGGCAAATGTTGTATAAATCGAGATAGATTTGGCTGGCGCAGTAGTTATCAGCATTACGGGTGGTTGTTCCCCGGTGGAATCCCCATTGGTGATAATCTGCCCATTCCTTGGCATAGAGGTAATATTCGTCTGCAGGATAGATGGAATAGAGTGCCATTAGACCCTCGTAATACACACTCCGTGTCCAGATATTACTAGGACGAACCACTTTTTTGACAAAAGAAGGAGTGCGATAATCAGCATATTTCTTCATAAAATAGTCGTTCACCTGGAGGGTTACTTTGAGAATATCTTTTTTATCGGGAACTGTCTGTGCTTTTATGTTCCCATAACTCAATATTACTCCGATAAAAAATAGTATAAGATGCTTTTTCATTGTATAATAAATTAAATTACTACTGTTCTTAGATTTAGGTGCACAAAAGTGAACCTTTCTTTACCTGTTGCAAAGAAAATGCATTGTAAGGAAAGTAATATTGAAATTTGTACGGAAAATATGTAATATTAGACTTTACCGGCCTAGAGGAACTGTTTTATCTCTTCAGCAGTATCTGTGAGGTATTGAGGAGCAAATTCTTCCAGCTCCGTGCATGGACGAAATCCCCAAGTCACTCCGCAAGCGGTAACTCCTGCATTGGCAGCCGTTTGCATATCTACACCGGAATCGCCTACATAAAGGACATCTTCCTTTTGTACATTGGCCAGTTTTAATATATCAAAAACAACTGCCGGATCGGGTTTGACATTTATTCCTTCCCGTTGGCCGAAAACTGCTGTAAAGTGAATACCGGGGAAGTAATGGGCAACCAGCTTTTCTGTGGCAGCCTGATATTTGTTGGATGCTACGGCAATTTGGATGCCTGCAGACTGCAGATAGGATAACAGTTCCGGAATGCCCGGATAAGGTCGGCTATCATCTGCATTGTGAATATCGTAATAAGGAACGAACTCATTGCGTACACGAAGTACATTTTCTTCCGTCTTTTCACCTTCGGGCAATGCGCGTTCAAAGAGTTTATTGATACCATTGCCTACCATGAAGTTGTACTTTTCTATTTCATGAGTGGGGTATCCTAATTTATTTAAAGCATAATTGGTGCTGTGGGCAAGGTCGGCGATGGTATTCAGCAATGTTCCATCCAGGTCAAATATAACTAGTTTCTTCATTCTTACTGTATCTTATTGTTCTCCTTTAATCTCTTTTACCGATACAAAAATAGGTAAAAAAGATAAGATAAAGAAATCCTTTCCTATCTTGCCGGGTTTTATCTTCTCCTTTGGAAAGAATTGTTTCTTGCCACGGAACTTTTAGTTTCATGACGGGAAACAATTAGTTCCACACCGAGAAACCAATGGTTTCACCGTATGGAACTAACAGTTTCAAGGCATGAAACTAGAAGTTTCAAACCAGGGAACTAAATTTGAAACTATTTCTTAGTAATCCGGAACCAGTCTACATCTGCCCATCCTCCGTCGTTAGTGACGATAGCTGGTCGTGTGCAGAACATTCCGACCTTTGTGCCAATCCATTGTCCTTCTCTTGCCTGGAAAGGATTGCCTAGTGGCTGATATTTCTTTCCGTCAAGGCTGTAGCTGAAGTTACACATCACAATGAGATCGTGTCCGCCTTCGCTGCCTTTGATCTTCTTGCCGTCATAGCTGAAACGAACTTTCAGATAAACAGTATTTTGAGAAAGATCCACAGAAGCATTTGCCTGTTCCGGTTTTCCTTTATCTGCTTTTTTACATTCAACTTGAGACAGGACCAGACCTTTATCTGTATTTTCCAGAATGATTCCGGCATAATCTCTACCCATTACAACCAGTCCGGTGCGTTCACCTTTATTTTTAGGATTAGGGGTAAACGTAAGTTTCATTGTTGCAGTGAAATTGTCAGAAGGCGTTTTCTGTAGAAGCAGGTTGGCTACATCCCACAGATTTTTATAGTCATTCAAAACCGGATAGGAGTATAATCTTACATAGCTCTTATCACCTGCATAGTATGCCCATTTTTCATTGATGTTGGCATGCCATTGCCATTGTGGAGAGAGGGTATATCCGTCGAATTCGTCACTTTCCTGCGGAGTGCAGATGGGATATGTTTTACCTACATTCGGCTTTTTATAAGTCAGAACAGGTTCGCCACAGCCGTCACCGTCTTTATCTATGCCAATCACAGGCCAGTCGTTTACCCATTTCATAGGCTGAAGATGCATGATACGTCCATAAGCACCCACATCCTGAAAGTGAAGGAACCAATCTTCTCCGGTAGGAGTATCTACCCATGCACCCTGATGAGGACCGTTGACAGGAGAGTTGCCTTGCGCAAGTACGGTTTTCCATTCGTAGGGACCATAGATGTTTTTAGAACGTAGTACAACCTGCCAGCCTGTTGGTACGCCACCGGCCGGATGGAAGATATAATAATAGTCATTTCTTTTATACATTTTAGGACCTTCACAAGTCTGATGTGCTTCATGACCATCGAAGATTATGCGTGAAGGAGTGATGGCTTTTGTTGCTTCTGCATTTAGTTCGCAGATGGTGATTACACTTTTCAGTCCGGCACGACTTCCTGCGTATGCATGTACCATATACACTTTCCCGTCTTCATCCCAAAACGGGCAGGTGTCAATAATTCCTTTTCCCGGTTTCACCAAGACTGGTTCGCTCCACGGACCTTTCGGGTCTTTGGCTTTCACCATAAAAGCTCCCTGGTCAGGATCCCCCCAAAAGATATAGAACTCTCCGTTATGATGGCGAATGGCTGGGGCCCAGACACGGTTGCCATGTTCCGGCCGTTCCGGAGTTTCGATGGGAGGGAGGGCATTGGGGACGGCGGCACCGATAATCGTCCAGTTCACCAAGTCCTTGGAATGTAGGATTTGTAATCCGGGTAAACAGTTGAAACTGGATGAAGTCATATAGAAATCATCTCCTACGCGGCAAGCGTCAGGATCGGAGTAATCGGCATAAAGTACCGGATTTTTGTATTTACCGTTTCCGAGGTCGGAAACCCATACCTCAGATACATAGTTTTTTTGTGCTACTGCGGTGAAGACCGTTAATAGGCAAAAAGCTAAAGTCTGTGTCAATCGTTTCATGTTATAGATTATAATTATATAAGTGATTTGCTGGTTTTATCCGGTGACAAAGGTAGAAAAAAAGACTCTGCACAAGGAGGAATATTTGTGCAGAGTCATAGAAAAATTGGTAGAAACCTCGTAATTTTTGTTTAGTTGTATATGTATCTACCTTATCACCTTTACGGTTACCGGGTGAGCCAACTCTTCTTTCCATTCACGAAGATAGGCAAACCATGCTTCCGGTGTTTTATATCCGAAAGTTTCTTTCATCGAAGTAAAAGTCGTATGATACTGGAAATATTTATTTCCCGGAGCGGTAATCGTATAAAGGAAGTTAGCTTTATCCTTTTCTTCCGATTTCACATAACGTTGAGGAATGCAAGTGCCCAGTCCTACGGTTTCTTTAGCATATTTCACTGTGTCGTTTACAGGCCAGTCCGTTCCCCAGCTTCCTACAAGCCCTTTATGATCGGAGAAAGACTTGGAAGTACCTACTATGTCTTGTACACCTGTGCAGAAAACTTCCTTATTGAGCGGTTCGTCAAAGAATGCTTCAATATGAAGATCGCGATGTCCTGCATAGAGCGTATAACGTGTCATCATATTCAGTTCCGTATCCTGATATTTCCATCCGGTCACTTCAATTTCAGCAATCACGCGTACCGGTCCGTAAGAGATGATACGTTCCGTGCGGGTATCTACCGGAGTGATGTGTGTAGCTTGCTGTCCGTCCCAACCTTTCAACGCACCCGGTCCGCAACTGTCGAACACACGGAGCACGTCATCTCCGAATCCTTTAGCTAACTGCTCATCCGTCGGATAGAACTGCGATTCTTTGATTTCCAGCCCTTTGTTGAACTTGCCATAAATATCCGGCGTCTGTTTCTCATTGAAATAAAGGCGGTATCCTACCAGTTCCGATTCCAATACCGGACCGTGAGGACGTACCATACTGTATATATTACTAGTGCCGGGAACAGTGATAGCTTGTACCCGCTGATGCTTTCCTTTCCGGTTGTCTACGATAAACATGTCGGCATAAACTCGTTCAGGATAAGTCTTTGTACTCTTTTCTGAAGAAAGTGTAATCTGGAATGTTTTTCTACCATGAGCAGGAAGATCGGCAACAAAGGCCAGTTCGTCCATCTTACGGTCTCTGTTCAGATCGTCCAACTGGGAAGCTATTTCTTTGCTCCCTTCCATGACAATGGCAGATTTTACTTTGAAACCAGTATGCAGTTCATGCAAATTGATGACAATCGGAGCATCCGTTTTTGCCTGATTCCAGTTGTTCTGCACTTCAACTGTGATGGTTTTCTCCTGTTTCTGCGCTTGGGCAGACAGACTGAAAGCTCCTAAAAAGAAAGTAATAATAAAAAGATTCTTCTTCATGTTTCTAAGGCTGAAATTATACGTCGTATTTCTCCTTGCAAAAATAGCAGAAAAAATAGCAGACTGTGTCTCTTTTGAGGAGATTATAGTCTGCTATTTGAGCTTTTTACTCTATATAATGATATTGTGGTTTTCTTTTCTTTCACCACAGAGGACACGGAGGACACAGAGGAATAAATATGCAGTAAATGGATTTTATTTTATTAAACAGAATCCTCTGTGTCCTCCGTGTCCTCTGTGGTGAACCTTATTTGAGACTTAAAATCTCCTCTTTTGCTCCTAATTCCTCATAAACCTTTCCGTCTATAGTCAGATTCTTGGCATTCTTAACATTTAATATGTTGTTGCCTTTAGAAGATTCTACATAAATATTTTCCAGAGTAACTCCGTCCACCTGGCTGATAACGACTCCATCCGTAGCTTCCGTCATCACAACGTTTTTAACGGTAATATTGCTGATGGGCATTTCCGGCAGTCCGTTGAAGAACATGGCACGTCCCGAACCTCTGCAAACAATATTGGAGATGTGAATATTGCGGAAAGCAGGTGTTTCTTCCGTCACCGGAGGAATGGCAGTCTTCATACGGTTCAACAGATCTTCTTCCGATTCTTCACCGGCACCTTTTCCACCGTAGAACAAGTCGAACAATAAAGGTTCATTCGGGATATTAATCATGTTGATATTGTTAATGTAGATGTTTTCTACCACACCGCCACGTCCGCGGGTACTCTTGAAACGCAAACCTACATCTGTACCCATAAATGTGCAGTCCTCTACATAGATATTCTTCACACCGCCGGACATTTCACTACCTACCACGAATCCACCGTGTCCGTGCAATACTGTATTGTTTTTCACGATCACGTTCTGGCAAGGTTCTCCACGACGGCGTCCATCTTCGTCTTTACCGGATTTGATACAGATGGCATCATCTCCCGCATCAAACACACTATTGATAATCAGAGCGTTTTTACAGGATTCCAAGTCGATAGCATCACCGTTTTGAGAATACCAGGGGTTGATGACCATGATATTATTTACTGTGAAATCTTCGCATGACAAGGGGTGCAGACACCAGCTTGGTGAGTTTTTGAAAGTAACGCCTTCCAGCAGTACCTTTTTACTTTTGACGATACTCAACAGTACCGGACGCAACCACGGACGGATTTCTGCCCATTCTTCATCTGTGTTGATACCTTCGGGTACATTGAAGTCTTTGCAAGCCATTGCACCTTTCAGTGAGCCGGCAGTAGGATACCATATCTCTTGTTTCTCGTCGAGAACACCTCCTGAATTTACCAGCTTTTTCCATTGTGAAGCAGTCAGCTTTCCTTTTTTCACCGGACGCCAGCAGTCACCGTTTCCGTCAAATGTACCATGTCCGGTGATAGCGATATTTTCTGCATTGCGTGCTGAAATCGGCGATTGGCAACGACGAGTCTCGAGTCCTTCGAAAGAAGTGGCAATGATAGGATATGCCTCAAAATCACCGGTAAAAAGCACCAGCGCATTTTGTTCCGTATATAGGTTTACATTGCTCAACAACTCGATCGGACCAGTCAACCAGACACCTTCCGGGATAATCACTTTACCCCCTCCGTGTTGATTCACGTCTTTAATAGCATCGTTGATAGCTTTGGTATTCAGGAACAGACCGTCTCCTTTGGCTCCGAATTTCTCAATGTTTACTTCGTAAGCAGGAAAAACCGGTTGTTGTACTTTCGGCATTTCAAAAGGTAAATTCTGGTAAAGAGCGTCACTGATTGAGCTTTCTTTTACAGCAGTCTTGCTTTGTTTACATCCCGATGCAATAAACGGTAAACAGCATACGGCTATCCAGAAGAGTCTTTTTGTCAATGTGTTCATTTAGTAACTTAATTTCTATAGGGTTATACATCTATTGTTTTTCTTGAAAAAACCTCTTAATTATCGATTGCAAAGATAGGTGGGAAAGCCTAAGGCGATGTGGACTAATTGATAGATTACGTGTATTTTTTGTCATTTCTGTCTATTATTTGCACACTTCTCGTGTTTTTATGCAGAAAGTTCCTATCTTTGCACAAAATTTAACTATTAAAAGATATGAGTTACAACTTGTTGAAAGGAAAAAGAGGTGTTATCTTCGGTGCTTTGAACGATCAGTCTATTGCCTGGAAAGTGGCAGAGCGTGCCGTAGAAGAAGGTGCAACCATTACATTATCAAATACTCCGATGGCTATCCGTATGGGAGAAGTCGATGCTTTGGCCGAAAAATTAAATTGCCAGGTTGTTCCGGCAGACGCCACTAGCGTAGAAGATTTGGAGAATGTATTCAAGACCTCCATGGATATACTGGGTGGACAAATTGATTTTGTACTCCACTCTATCGGTATGTCTCCCAACGTGCGCAAGAAACGTACTTACGATGACCTTGACTATGGAATGTTGGATAAGACATTGGATATTTCAGCTGTTTCATTCCACAAAATGATTCAGTCGGCCAAGAAACTGAATGCTATTGCTGATTATGGTTCTATCGTTGCTTTGAGCTACGTAGCCGCACAGCGTACTTTCTATGGCTATAATGATATGGCAGATGCAAAGGCTTTGTTGGAGTCTATTGCTCGCAGCTTCGGTTACATTTACGGACGCGAACATAGCGTACGTGTGAACACGATTTCACAGTCGCCTACATTTACTACTGCCGGTTCGGGCGTGAAGGGTATGGACAAATTGTTCGACTTCTCCAACCGTATGTCTCCGCTCGGAAATGCAACGGCTGACGAATGTGCCGATTATTGCATCGTGATGTTCTCCGATCTTACCCGTAAGGTGACTATGCAGAACTTATTCCATGACGGTGGATTCTCCAGCGTAGGTATGAGTCTTCGTGCCATGGCTACTTACGAAAAAGGACTCGATGAGTACATGGACGAAAATGGTAACATCATTTACGGATAAAAGATTATGAAACTACGGATCTCTCTTCTTATTATATTAATGAGTATGCTTTTCACTTCCTGCGGGATAAGCACAGGAAAGGGTATGGAGCAGAAGGAAGAAGAGATTTCTGTTCTGAGATATGATAAGCTGTTGAGCGAATATGTTCGCTCCAACAGCTTTTCTGCCATGCAGAAGTTGACGATGGACTACCGTATGCCGACGAAGATCCTGATTGAGGATGTATTGTCTATCGGCACGGTGAAAGATGATACCATCTCGCAACGTCTGCAAAAATTCTATTCGGATACGACTTTGGTTCGTTTGCTTAGCGATGTAGAAGCAAAATATCCTAATCTGGATGAAGTGGAAAAAGGACTTAGCAAAGGATTCCGGAAACTGAAAAAGGAAGTGCCTGATACGAAAGTGCCGTTTATCTATTCGCAAGTATCCGCTTTCAACGAATCTATTATTTTGGTGGATTCTTTATTGGGAATCAGTCTTGATAAATATATGGGGGAAGATTATCCTCTTTATAAGCGTTTCTATTACGATTATCAGTGTCGCTCGATGCGTCCGGAACGGATTGTGCCGGATTGTTTTGTTTTTTATCTTTTGAGCCGCTACGGTATGAACTATCATGAAGGTACTTGTCTGATTGACTTGATGATGCATACGGGGAAGATCAATTACGTAGTGCAGAACTTATTGGGATATAGTGATATCGGTGAAGCAATGGGGTATTCCAAGGAGGAAAGCGACTGGTGCAAGGATAATGAAAAGGAGATATGGAATTATATCTGTACCAACGATCATCTGCATGCTCGTGACCCGATGGTGATTCGCTATTATATGAAGCCTGCTCCTGCTGTTGATATGTTGGGTGCTCAAGCTCCGGCATTGATAGGTACGTGGGTGGGAGCAAGAATCATTGCTTCTTACATGAAAAAGCATAAGGATATGAAGCTGAAAGATCTTCTGGAATTTACTGATTACCACGAAATGTTAAGTGAATCCAACTACCTGGCTTCCTGAATCGTTTCTCTTTCTTATTTCTCAATTTTTAATTTTCAATTCTCAATTTAATAAGTGGAAACTGCCCTTTATTTGTTGCCCGTGACTTTAGGCGATACATCGATTGAAAAGGTATTGCCTTCCTATAATAAGGAAATTATTTCCGGTATCCGGTATTTTATAGTCGAAGATGTTCGTTCTGCCCGTCGTTTCCTGAAAAAGGTGGACCGGGAGATTGATATTGATGCGTTGACATTTTATCCGTTGAACAAACATACTTCACCTGAAGATATTTCCGGTTATCTGCAACCTTTGGTAGGCGGAGCTTCAATGGGAGTTATCTCCGAAGCCGGTTGTCCGGCGGTAGCTGATCCGGGAGCGGATGTGGTTGCCATCGCACAACGTAAAAAACTGAAGGTCGTTCCTTTGGTCGGACCTTCTTCGATTATTCTTTCCGTGATGGCTTCGGGCTTTAACGGGCAGAGCTTTGCGTTTCATGGTTATCTGCCGATTGAACCGGGGGAACGTGCCAAGAAACTGAAAACATTGGAGCAGCGTGTGTATGCTGAAAATCAGACACAACTTTTCATTGAGACGCCTTACCGGAATCATAAGATGATAGAAGATATTTTATTAAACTGCCGTCCTCAAACAAAGCTTTGTATTGCTGCCGATATTACGTGTGAAGGAGAGTATATACAGACGCGTACAGTGAAGGACTGGAAGGGACATGTGCCTGAACTGTCTAAGATTCCCTGTATTTTTCTCTTATATAAATAACGCCTTTCAGGTGTTCATATTCATCTTCGAAACAGCTACTGAAGAAGCCTTTTCCCAAGTTTTCCTCTATCTGTTTGAAACTCCATAGCTTACTGTTTTTAAAGCGAGGGGTACAAAGGATGGAATCATCCTTGATATCAACGATGAATAAGTAGATAAGACGGTTGGTTACTTCATTTTCAAAGTGATAAACGATGTTGAATTCTGGTTTGATATCTTTCTCATGCGGGAAAGCATTGTTTATCAAACGAGTGGCACCTGCCTCCAAAGATTCTCCGTAACGGAGATAACATTCCATGGGAATATCCACTTTTCCTTTGTCCAAAATTGCTGTTGACGATCTGTCGCAAAGGAATAGCATTCCGTGAGTGGATATGGCAATTCTTATCACCGGATTGATGTATGCGTTCTTATAATTAACAGCCTCTATCGCAGGGGTCTTCCCGATTACGTCTCCTTTTGTATTCACAATAGGAACATATTCTGTGTGAGACATTAAGTGATTGAAGAAACGGATAGCGATCTGGTTGAACAGGATGCTCATGAGAAAGACCGTAGGAGGTAATACTTTATAGAGTACAAACAGACTTGTCTTACTAAGTGGGTCCTGCAAAATGACAGTGATGCTGATTATAATGAAATGCAGTATTCCAAAAATCAGGGCAATGCGGGCAGATACAACGGCGGCTTCTGCTCCCTGAGCATATAAACGTTTGTTGCAAGAACCTATCTGTTTTAAGAAGTGGTTGATAAACCTTTTCTTATGCATATAAAGACTTAGCATCGGAATGAGAATACTGACTTCCAGAGTCAGTGGTAACGCACCGGGGGGAACATAATCACCGGGAATGAGAGCTGCTACGGATAATAGTGCCAACACTCCGGTCGCTATATAGAGGATAAAATTAGGAATTAACAATCCTTTACGTCGATAAGAAAGGTATATTCCTATAATACCTATACCTGTACCGATGTAAATAGCCGTGTCTTGCGTTATAAGTTCACACAACAAAATGGAAATAATAACGGGGATAAAACCCAGCGACATGTTAAATGCGGAAGAAAGTATTCCTTTATGGTCCATCTCTATATTTATGTTTATTTGTCGGTTCTATCTATAAAACAAATAGTGTATGTGTTTTGTTTTCTAACGAATATGTTTCTCTGCATGGTAGGAGGAACGAACAAGGGGAGCACTCTCTACGATGTTGAACCCTTTCTCTAAACCAACTGTTTTATATTTCGCGAATTGCAACGGAGTGATGTATGCCGCAACAGGATAATGCCGGTGACTCGGTTGCAGGTATTGACCTATGGTAAGGATCTGGCAACCGGTTGCTAACAGATCGTCCATCAATGTTTCGACTTCCTCCGGAGTTTCACCCAGTCCGACCATAATGCCGCTTTTAGATTTGACTCCCTTTTCGGAAATGTGCCTGATAACCTGTAAGCTTGTATCATAATTTGCTGCACTGCGCACTAGTGGACTAATGCGGCGCACAGTTTCCATATTGTGTGATATGATGTCGGGGCGGGCGTCAATTACTAAATCTACCAACTCCATTCTGCCTTGAAAATCCGGAATCAGTACTTCAATGGTTGTCTGTGGATTCAACCGTTTTATTTCCCGGATGGTACGTGCCCAATGTGCTGCTCCCAAATCAGGTAAATCATCCCGGTCTACAGAGGTGATGACAGCATGATCCAGTTTCATCAGTGCGATGGACTCTGCTACGTGCGTCGGTTCGTTTACATCTAACGGATGGGGACGTCCTGTCTGTGTGTTGCAAAATTTACAGCTACGCGTGCAGATGTCACCGCCAATCATGAAGGTGGCAGTTCCTTTTCCCCAGCATTCCCCCATATTAGGGCAACGCCCACTGCTGCATATAGTGTGCAAGCAGTGGGAGTCGACAATTCGCTTTGTTTCGGTGTATCGTTCGTTGGCACCGATATTAATTTTCAGCCATTCGGGCTTACGTACTCTATCCGTCATTATAAGTTGTTCAAGAAGAAGTTGGTTAACCGTGTGTACAAGTGTTGGCGGGTATTGCCACCATATATTCCATGATTACGGTTCGTGTACACTTGCATATCAAATTGTTTTCCAAGCTGGACTAACTGTTCGGCATATTCTGCGCAGTTCTGGAAGTGAACATTGTCATCTGCCATACCATGTACCAGCAATAAATTTCCATGAAGTTTATCGGCACGGGTGAAGGCTGATGATTCCTTATATCCTTCCGCATTTTCTTTGGGAGTGCGCATGAAACGTTCGGTATAAATCGTATCATAGAAACGCCAGTCGGTCGGTGCGGCTACTGCTACTCCGGCTTTGAATACGGGAGTTCCTTCGCTCATGCTCATAAGAGTCATGTATCCGCCATAACTCCAACCCCAGATACCGATGCGGTCTTTGTCCACATACGCTTGTTTGCCTAGGTAAAGCGCTGTTTCCACCTGGTCTTTGGCTTCTTTGACTCCGATTTTCAAATAGGTACATTTCTCAAAAGCTTCTCCACGGCCTCCAGTGCCACGACCATCTACACATACCACGATATAACCGAGGCTTGCCATGTATGTCTCCCAGCTGATTCCCCAAGTATCCAATACCTGTTGGGAACCCGGGCCACTATATTGATACATCAGTACCGGATATTTTTTGGATGCGGAGAAATTAACCGGTTTCATCATCCAGCCGTTCAACTTCACGCCATCTGTAGTCTGGAAAGTAAAGAACTCTTTTTGTGGTACTGCATATCCGGACAATGTTTGTTTCAACGCATCATTTGTAATAAGCGTTTTGAGCGTTTTGCCCGAATTATCGTTCAAGGTAACTAACAAAGGAGTATCCAGGCTGGAGAACTTGTTCATATAATACTTCATCGATTTGCTGAAAAGCGGTGTATTGGTTCCTGCCTGTTGAGACAATTTGGTCTTTTTGCCTTTCTTGTCTGTTTTATAGACAGCCTTGCGCAGAGGACTCTCTTCGTTGCTGGTATAATAGAAAGAGCCGTCTTCTTCATCATATCCCAGGAAATCTTTCACTTCGAACTTACCATTAGTAACCTTTTTAATCAGGTTACCTCCCATGCTATACCAATAGAGATGACTGTAACCGTCACGTTCGCTAAGCAGGCTGAAATATTCCGGATAGAACTGAATGTTATCGAAAATATTCTCCTTTATGTAATAAGGAGATTCATCACGGAGTATTAGTTTGCAAAGTGTTGAACGAGGATCGGCAAAGTAGAGATCGAAACGGTCTTGATGACGGTTCAATGTCATGATAGCCAATTTGTTGGCATCCTTTGTGAAACGGATACGCGGAATGTATCCATCTGCATCCAGCGGGAGTTTCATCGTACGGGTGACATGTGACTTGATGTCATACGTGCGTACTTCTACTTTCGAATTCGGGTATCCGGCTTTCGGATACTTGTAGGTATATTCACCCGGATAATCTTTTAAAGCATCAATGTGGGGTGCTTGCCCGGCAAATACCGGAAAAGAATAGGAGGGAACTTCTGACTCATCGAAGCGGATGAAAGCGATCAGTGTATTGTCAGCGCTGAATTCCAAAGCACGGTCGAAACCGAACTCTTCTTCATACACCCAGTCGGGGATGCCGTTGATTACAGAGTTCTGTTTGCCATCCTCCGTAATTTGGCTTTCACTGTTGCCATAAAGCAGCTTAACAAGAAATATGTTATTGTTGCGGACAAAAGCAATCATTGTACCGTCTGGAGAAAAGACGGGGACCTGTTGAGGTCCACCGTCAGACAGCCGTTCAATAATGTTGTTTGTCGTAACGCCCTTATCATTTCGTTTCAAAGGGTAAATGTAATGTACAGCTGTGTATGAATGCCTATATATAGGTGTCGTTTTAGTAGCAATCAGCAATTTCTGACCGTCGGGCGAGAACTGGTAACTGTCGAAGTTCTTGAAGTCACATTCGCGTGTAGTGCTTACATCGAAAATCACTTCTACTTTCTCGCCTGTTTTGAAAGAGTATTTAATGATTTGCGTGCCGTCAGCGTTCATCTGCGTGTAGTGTTCGCCATCAGGCATGGGGATTACTCCCTGGATATTTTCCGGGCGGAAACGTCCGGAGGTGATATCTTTTAAATCGAGTGCCTTTTGTCCTTGTGCCATTCCGGTCAGACAGAGAAGGCAGAGTAATAAAGTGATGCTGATCTTTTTCATCTGCTTTTATAATCGGTTTTGGTTTTAATTCGTACTTGCAAAAGTAACAATAAACTTAGATTCAACAAAGCCTGACCGATTTTTATATAGATTTGATAAGGATTATTGGGTGAGATTCAATATCTTTGTGAAAAGGACTTTAAACATTACCACTATGAATTCAAAAAGAAAAGATTTGCAATATGCTTCTGTCTTCTTATTGGCCGTAGCATTGACATTCCTGTTAGGGAAGGGGGATAATCTGTGGTTGGTATCGTGGGGTGACTTGATACCGAGTTTGTTTGTGCTGTTCATAGCAGGTGATTGTTTGCATAGTTCCTTGCTCCGTATCAAACGCGGCGAAGAGGATGGAGGAGCCCGGTGGAGTACTTGTTTCACTTTTCTGGTATTCAGTATTGTTTTTATGGGCGACTTATTCTATATCGGCAACTTTATTGTGAATAAACTGTGGGGCTAAAGGATTAGTCGAAATTCTGTTTCACAGGTATTTAATAGTAAGATTTTCTTCTTAACTATAGCTTTTAGTTTACTTTAACTAGATAAATTAGTTTATGAACTAAAACTTTTCGTTATTTGCAGCAAACAAAGTTGCAGATATGAAAGGATTAACAGCAAAAGAAGAAGAAATCATGGGCTTTTTCTGGGAAAAAGGCCCCTTGTTTGTGAAAGAAATGTTGGCTTTCTATGAAGAGCCCAAGCCTCATTTTAATACATTATCTACGATTGTGCGTGGGCTGGAAGAAAAAGGTTTTTTAGCTCACTATACTTTTGGGAATACTTATCAATACTATCCCGTAGTCAGTGAAGAGGATTTTCGTAAAGGAACGTTGCGGAATGTGATTAGCAAGTATTTTAATAATTCTTATCTGAATGCTGTTTCTTCTTTGGTTAAAGAGGAAGATATTTCGTTGGATGAATTGAAACAACTCATTCACGAAGTGGAACAGGCTGATAAGAAACACTAATCTTTTTAACGAAAATCTATGCTATGGGAGTTTTCTTCATCTATATATTAAAATCGTCAGTTTGTCTTGTTTTGTTTTACCTGTTTTTCAGGTTATTACTTAGCAAGGAAACTTTTCATCGTTTCAATCGAATGGCTTTATTGGGAGTGTTGTTCTTTTCATTACTCATTCCTTGTATCGAAGTAACTACCCGGCATCAGGTTGAGGTGCAACAGGCTATGCTTTCCATCGAGCAGTTGCTACTGATGGCAGAGTTGGAAGCTACCCCTGTTGATGCTGATGTAGTGCAGGAGACGTCGGCTATATCTTGGGTACAGGTGGTTCTGCTGGTTTATTTGGCGGGTATTCTGTTTCTTGCCTGTTGCAATATCTATTCTTTGATTTGTCTCTTTCGGTTGATACATTCCGGTAAACATGAGAAGTTGGAAAAGGGGGGTACACTTGTGGTGCACAATCAGGAGATAGCTCCGTTCAGTTGGATGAAGTATATTGTCATCAGCCGGAAAGACCTGAAGGAAAACGGGAGGGAAATCCTTATTCATGAAATGGCTCATATTCACCATCGTCATTCAGTTGACTTATTGGTGGCGGATATTTGCATCTTTTTCCAATGGTTCAACCCTGGTGCGTGGTTGTTGAAACAGGAGTTGCAGAATATTCATGAGTACGAAGCGGATGAGACTGTAATTAATGAGGGTGTAAACGCGAAGGAATATCAACTATTATTAATAAAAAAAGCTGTTGGCACAAGGCTCTACTCTATGGCCAACAGCTTTAATCACAGTAAACTTAAAAAACGTATCACTATGATGTTAAAAGAAAAATCGAATCCGTGGGCACGGTTGAAGTATTTGTATGTACTTCCGTTGGCAGCTATTGCAGTAACCGCTTTTGCCCGTCCTGAAATCTCTGAAACAATGGAAGAGATTTCTGTCGCCAAAGTTAATGATTTGGCAGCAATTGTAGAAAAAAAGAGTGAAGAAAATGTTGTTAAGGAACCGGCTGATACTGCTAAAAATAAGGTGATAGTGGTAGGGTATCGTGCAGAAAAGAAAGATTCTGTCTTAACATCCGGAGAAAAGGAGGTGGCTGTTTCGGTGCGGGGAATTTCAGGTGAAGAAAAACCTTTAGTTATTATTAATGGGAAGGAGTCGGACTATGAAGTGGTAAATGCCTTGAATCCGGAACGTATTGAGAGTATCTCTGTTATAGGTGCTGAAAAGGCTATCAAGATTTATGGAGAAAAAGCCAAGGATGGATTGATGAATATAAAGCTATATTCGGAAAAGAAGTTTAAACCGAAAAAGATAGAAATAGGAAGTCTTAATAAAACAAGGTTAGACGCATTGAATAGTGGGGCTAAGAATTGGGGTGTTACGTTTCATTCTGCTACTGGAGGGAAGCCTTTGATTATTATTGATGGCAAAGAGGCTTCTGGTGATGATCCTTTGGCAAATATATCTCCTGATCGTATTAGAAGTATATCTGTATTGAAAGATAAGAATGCTTTGGCGGCTTATGGTGATAAGGGGAAGAATGGAGTGATTGAAGTGAATCTTTTAGTAAAAGAGGAATATCAAGTCCGTCAGATTCCTATTCGTACTGTGAATGATACAGTAACTTCCACAATAAAAACAACCGTATCCGAAGAATAGCAGTGGATTTTCAAATACTCTCTATTTTCAAATACGGTCAAAATACATTATGATAAAAATTGACGGAGGTACGCCAGTATCTCCGTTTCTTGTTCCGGATGGAACCATTGTATTTCTTCATCTCTTTTGAACCAAGTCATCTGTTTACGCGAATAAATACGGGAGTTTTGCTTGATTTTATCTATGGCAAAGGGGAGTTCCCATTCTCCATCCAGATACTTGAACAGTTCTTTATAACCTACTGTGTTGAGCGAATTGAGGTGGCGATAGGGAAGTACCGAGCGTACTTCTTCCAGTAATCCTTCCTCCATCATCTGATCTACCCGACGGTTAATACGGTCATACAACTCTTCCCGGTCGCGAGTCAGACCGATTTTTAGAATACGGAAAGGACGTTGCTTTTTTTGTTGGGTGCGAAAAGAAGTATAAGTGCGTCCGGTCATATAGCAAATTTCCAATGCATGAATTACACGTTTGGGATTCTTCAGATCCACTATCCGATAATATTCCGGATCTAGCAGGCGAAGTTCTGCACAGAGTTGTTCAAGTCCTTCCTCCTCATATTTCTGTAGCATGAGTTGACGGGTTTCCGCATCAACGGTAGGAATATCGTCGATACCTTTACAGATAGCGTCTACATACATCATTGAGCCACCTGTGAGAATCACAACTTCATGTTGCGTAAATAATTTTTCCAGAATTTCCAACGCTTCTATTTCATACTGGGCGGCACTGTAATAGTCTGTAAGGTGGAGCGTACCGACCAATTGATGAGGGACACGTTTAAGTTGATCGGGAGTAGGAGCTGCCGTGCCTATTTTTAATTCGGCATAAAGCTGTCTCGAGTCGGCAGATACAATACTTGTCTGAAAAGTTTCTGCTAAGCGCAGGCTCAATTCCGTTTTCCCTACACCTGTAGGACCTATTAGAACAATGAGAGTAGGCATTGGGCTTTAAGTATTAAGTATTATGTATCAAGTATTAAGTATTAAGATGTGTGGGGAACTAAAAAATATTAGGTATTAACTGCTTGGCGCTGCATAGCAATTAATACCTAATACTTGATACTTAATACTTAAAATTTTTCTTCTTCGTATGGAGTACTTGCGTCGCCACCTATGTCGAATCCTTCCTGATCGAAGTCTTCCATGTCGAAATCTTGGTCACCATAGAAGTTTTCATCCAGATCAAGAGAACCGCTGGCAGCAGCCATTTCTTCAAAATCTACCGTTTGTTTAGGGGCATCTCCTGATTTCTTGGTACATTTGGCGCCATTCATATCTTTTCCGGTGATAATTTCGGATAGTTCGATGAAGAAACAACGTTCTGTTATGTAATCGAATACATATAGCAGTTTCTGTTTTTCATCTTCCACCAGTTCACTGATAACGGTGTCTTTCATTACCCAGCTATCCATTTCCGGATTGTCGTCCATTTCTTCCAAGGTTACTTCTTTTCCTTTTTCCCAATCGTCATCGCAGATAAAGAAAGAAGTCATCTGGTCGTTTGTGTACCCTACTGATTTCAGTATTGCTTCATGGAAGTCATAAAAAGTAGCTTCCGGATCAATTTGTATTTCTCTGACAAAATCGTCAACTTCATCAGATATGATAGTAAATCTGTATATCATAATATGACTATTTTGAACTGTTTATTTAATGATACCACGTTCTGAATTACGGATGAAATCAATAATATAGTCAATTTCCGGACTTTTTTCAAATTCATCTTCTATTTTCTTCAATGCTTCTGTCGTGTTCAAACCACTTTGATAAATGATACGATATGCATTGTGAATACTTTCGATCACTTCATTGGCAAAACCACGACGGCGCAGACCGATGATATTGATTCCACTGAAGGCAATCGGTTCACGTCCTGCGATGATGTAAGGAGGAATATCTTTACTGAAGCGGCAGCCGCCCTGAATCATTACATGACTCCCTACATGACAGAATTGGTGCATCAATACATTAGCACTGACAATCGCATTATCATCAATGATGATTTCACCTGCCATCTTGGTAGAGTTACCGATGATACATCCGTTACCAACCAATGCGTCGTGTGCTACGTGTACACCCTCCATCAGTAGATTGTTATTTCCTACAATCGTGCGCCCTTTAGCTGCTGTACCACGGTTGATTGTTACATTTTCACGAATCAGATTATTATCCCCGATTTCGGCTGTCGATTCTTCACCGCGAAACTTAAGGTCCTGCGGAACGGCTCCGATAACAGCACCCGGAAAAATAGTGTTTCCGTTACCAATACGTGAACCATATAAAATATTGGCGTTAGCCATAATTTTATTGTTGTCGCCGATAACTACGTTCTTATCTATAAATACAAAAGGCGCAATTTCTACATTTTCCCCGATTTTAGCTTCGGGATGAATATACGCTAAAGGACTTATCATGCTTTTAATATATCAATTATTACTTATTTTTCACTATTTGTGCCATGAACTCTGCTTCGCAAACAACTTTCTCGCCAACAAATGCATATCCTTTCATAGTAGAAATGCCGCGGCGGATAGGTGCCAGCATTTCTACACGGAAGATAATAGTATCTCCCGGCACTACTTTCTGGCGAAATTTCACTCCATCTATTTTCATGAAATAGGTAGAATAACGTTCGGGTTCGTCTACTGAATTCAAGACAAGTAAACCACCGACTTGTGCCATTGCTTCTACTTGAAGTACTCCCGGCATCACAGGTTCTTGTGGGAAATGTCCCTGAAAGAAAGGTTCGTTAGCCGTGATATTTTTGATACCTACAATGTAGTTAGCACCAATCTCAATCACTTTGTCAACCAGTTGGAAAGGATAGCGGTGCGGCAATAATTCGCGGATACGGTTTACATCCATTACCGGCTCACGACTACAGTCGTAACTTGGTGCCTGTATCTCGTGCAAACGGATTTCTTTCCGCATCTGGCGTGCAAACTTATTATTGATAGTATGTCCGGGACGGGTAGCAATGATACGACCTTTAATCGGTTTACCAATTAAAGCAAGGTCACCGATCACATCCAACAACTTGTGGCGGGCACATTCATTGGGCCAAACCAACGGCTTGTGGTTGATATAGCCTAATTGTTCAGCGTCCATGTGAGGTACTCCCATCACATCTGCCAACTTGTCGAAACTTTCCTGTGACATCTTACGCTCGTAGATTACGATTGCATTGTCCAGGTCACCCCCTTTAATCAATCCGGCGGAAAGCAGCGGTTCTATTTCGCGAACAAAGACGAAAGTACGGCTGGCAGCCACTTCGTCTTTGAAATTATGCATATCTTCGAGTGTAGCAAACTGATTCGGAATAATGGTTGAATCGTAAGAAACCAGTACATTCAGACTGAAATTCTCGTCAGGAAGTACAATGATAGAAGAGCCTGTCGTTTCATCCCGGAACTCAATTTTAGACTTGATAATATAAAAGTCTTTGACGGCATTTTGTTCTACGGTTCCTACACGTTCTATTTCTTGTACATAATATTGTGCACTACCATCTAAAATAGGAAATTCCGGTCCGTTAACCTGGATGAGGCAGTTATCAATGCCCAGTGCGTAGAGGGCTGCCATACCATGTTCAACGGTGCTTACTTTGACTCCATTCTTCGACAATACAGTACCACGGGTGGTTTCTGTCACATTGTCGGCTACTGCATCGATAGTTGGTTGTCCTTCTACGTCAATGCGCTGGATCTTATATCCGTGATTGTCCGGAGCAGGATTAAATGTTACAGTGAGATCAAGTCCAGTGTGAAGACCTTTCCCGCTCAGTGAAAAGCTATCTTTCAGCGTTTTTTGTTTCAGCATTGGTTACTTATTTAATAGTTGTTTTAATTCTTCTATTTCTTTGCGCAGATTACGCAATTCTTTCTGCATATCCGGCAAGCTTCTTTGTGCGACGGATGCTTTAAAGTATTGCTTCAGTTCCATGGGAGGAGTTCCGATAAGTTGACTACCGGATTTGATGTCTCCGGGTACACCTGACTGTGCGCCTAAACCAACTTTGTCTCCTATCTTGGAATGTCCTGCAATACCTACCTGGCCTCCGATCATACACCATTCACCAATTTTGGTAGAACCGGCAATTCCGGCTTGTGCAGCCATTACGGTATGCGAACCTATTTCATCATTATGTGCTATTTGTATCAGATTGTCTAATTTGACACCACTATGCACTACCGTAGCTCCCATTGTAGCACGGTCTACACAAGTATTAGCACCTATATCTACTTTATCTTCCAGAATGACAATTCCGATTTGCGGAATCTTATCGTATCCGTTCGGAGTGGGAGCAAAGCCAAATCCGTCAGCTCCGATCACTGCACCCGAGTGCAGGATACATTCGTTACCTATGCGGCAATCATGATAAACATTTACATTGGAGTAAAGCAAGCAACTGTTGCCTATCTTCACGCCGTCTCCAACAAAAGTGTGTGGATAAATTTGGGTATTATCTCCGATCACGGTATTTTCACCGATATAGGCAAATGCACCGATGTATACGTTCTCACCAATTTTGGCGCTGGGTGCAACGAAAGCTAATGAATCTATACCTTGTTTCTTAGGCTTGCTCATCTCATAAAGATTGAGCAATTTAGCCAGACTTTCATATGCATTGTCTACCTTAATCAGAGTAGCTTTTATTTCGTGCTCGGGAGTGAAGTCCTTGTTAACCAGGACAATGCTTGATTGTGTCTCGTAGATGTAAGGTGTATATTTGGGATTTGACAGGAAAGAAATTGCTCCGGGCATTCCCTCTTCAATTTTAGCGAATGTGTGTACCGTAGCGTTTTCGTCTCCAATGATTTCCCCTTGGATAAATGCTGCAATTTGCTTAGCCGAGAACTCCATGTCTTTAATTTAAAATTTAATTAGTTCACAAATAACGGATTTTTTTTTCAGATTTCCGTGTTATTGCATGAATATTTTATACTTATCTGTGTAATCTCTGATAGCAGAGATAGTATTTCTTTACCTTTTTGGACAATAATGAGATGTTCAGCATGTCCGATGCTTCGGCAATATTTTTGATAGTGCCGTCTTTGTAGATAATGTCAATACTGTCATCTGCCGGGTCATACATATTCTTTTCGATGCTGGGGGTAGAGACAAAATAGTTCGCTTCGGAAAGGGTTATACCTAATTGTTGGCTGATGTGCAAAGTTAATTCTTTTTTTCTGTCCTCACTAATCGGTTCCGATGAAATTTCTACTTTAAAGATATTTCGGTTTATCATTCCCATGCTTAAAGTCGAAAGTACCTTGTCTGCATGAGTACTCCACACTTTCAAGGCTGTCCATATATCATTGTCGTCCAGTTGAATAAAATTCTCCAGACAGTCGGGGTTGTTATAGAACTCCGTAGGATTGATATCATTGTAAAGGAAAAAACGCAATGCGGGTGATGCGAACAGTTCCACTCCTTGTGATGCCAGTTCTTTAGCACGTAATAGGGTACTGATAAGCATTTTTTCGTATGCGACGGACGTCTTATGCAGATATACTTGCCAGTACATCAGGCGACGTGCCGTAAGGAAATTCTCGATAGAGTAGATTCCTTTGGACTCGACAACCAGGCGGTCGTCCGCTACATCAAGCATTTTTATAATCCGTGCGGAACCGATATTTCCTTCTGTCACACCTGTGTAAAAGCTGTCGCGGCGAAGATAATCCAATCTGTCCATATCCAGCTGGCCGCTTACAAGTTGATGGAGAAAGCGTTTTGGATATTCGTCTTTGAAGATTTGAATGGCAAGACTAAGCTGACCGTTCATCTCTTTGTTCATCCGTTCCATCAGCATGAGGGAAATCTCTTCGTGGGAGACTCCTTTTACTATAGTATCTTCCAGTACATGTGAGAAAGGGCCATGTCCTATATCATGTAACAGGATGGCGGCCTGTACAGCTTCCGCTTCACTGTCAAAGATGAAATTACCTTTAGAAGCCAGTTGGGTGATAGCTTCACTCATCAGGTAAAAAGCACCTAAAGAGTGTTGGAAGCGGGTATGTTGTGCACCGGGGTATACAACAGATGATAATCCTACCTGCTTGATGCGGGTAAGACGCTGCAAAAGGGGATGCCGTACTATATCGTACAGTAACCCCTTTGGAATATTGATGAACCCGAATACGGGGTCGTTAATTATCTTTCTTTCGTAAGGCATTCGTTTTCTTTAGAGATCCTTTTTCTCTTTTCAGAGAATTGCTTTGAGTTGTTCAGCCATTTGCGCCTGTACTTCTTGTGCGGCGGTGCGGGCAGCTTCTGCAAACTTCTCTGTTTTATCTACGTAGATGATACCACGTGAGGAATTAACAATGATTCCGCATGTACTGTTCATTCCGTATTTACAAACTTCTTCGAGCGAGCCGCCTTGTGCTCCTACACCTGGTACGAGAAGGAAATGGTTCGGAACAATTTTACGAATATCTTCGAAAGCGCGTCCTTGAGTGGCACCTACCACATACATCATGCGGTCGTCACTAGCCCATTCTTGTGATTTACGTAATACTTTCTCGAACAGACGTTCGCCGTTTACATCTTCTGTTAGTTGGAAGTCATGCGAACCTTTGTTGGAAGTCAATGCCAACAGGATCACCCATTTACCTTCATAGGTAAGGAACGGAGTAACACTGTCTTCGCCCATATAAGGAGCTACCGTTACAGAGTCGATATTAAGCTCTTCAAAGAAGGTGCGGGCGTACATGGCAGAAGTATTTCCGATGTCACCACGCTTTGCGTCAGCGATAATGAATTGATCCGGATAGTTATCTTTGATGTATTTTACTGTCTTTTCAAATGCGATCCATCCTTTTACGCCCATGCTTTCATAGAAAGCCAGATTGGGTTTATAGGCGATGCACAAATCTGCTGTCGCGTCGATGATGGCTTTGTTGAATGCAAAGATCGGATCTTCTTCTTTCAACAGATGCTCCGGGATTTTCTTGATGTCAGTATCAAGTCCTACACAGAGGAATGATTTTTTGCGCTTTATGTTTTCAAATAATTGTTGCTTATCCATCTTGTTATTTACTATTATACAATTTACTATTGACTATTTCTAAGAAATCATTCTCAACGATCAACTCTTCATTTTTCTAAAGCTCGCTTTCTTTCAAGCGTTCCGCGTTTTCTGCTACGATCAGGTGGTCGATGCAGTCTTGAATATCCCCGTCCATGAATGCAGCAAGATTATAAATCGTGTAATTGATGCGATGGTCGGTGATTCGTCCCTGCGGATAGTTGTAGGTGCGGATTTTAGCAGAACGGTCTCCGGTCGATACCATTGTTTTACGTTTGGAGGCAATGTCATCGATGTATTTCTGATGTTCCTTGTCATAGATAAACGTACGGAGACGGGCCAAAGCACGTTCCTTATTTTTCGGTTGGTCACGTGTTTCGGTACATTCAATGAGTATTTCTTCGGCAATACCTGTATTCGGGTTCTTCCAGATATAACGCAGACGTACTCCGGATTCTACCTTATTTACATTCTGTCCACCGGCACCACCACTTCGGAAAGTATCCCATTTGATTTCTCCTTCGTTGATGACTACATCGAATTCTTCAGCTTCGGGAAGTACCGCCACTGATGCGGCAGAAGTATGAACACGTCCTTGTGTTTCGGTAGCAGGAACACGCTGTACGCGGTGTACTCCCGATTCATATTTTAAGATTCCGTATACATTATCGCCCGTGACGCTACAAACAACTTCTTTGAATCCTCCTGCTGTCCCTTCGTTTGCATTGGAGACTTCCATCTTCCAACCTTTGGTTTCACAGAATTTGGCATACATACGAAAGAGGTCACCGGCAAAGATAGCTGCTTCATCACCTCCTGCACCACCACGGATTTCAAGAATTGCGTTCTTGCTGTCTTGCGGATCGGCAGGGACAAGCATCAGTTTGATTTCTTCTTCCAATACCGGAAGGCGCTCTTGACTATTGTCCATTTCTTCTTTTGCCATCTCGCGCATTTCGGTGTCCGATTCATTAGCAAGGATATTTTTAGCTTCTTCAATATTACCCAGTAATTGGATATATTCTTTCCTTGCTTTCATCAAGTCGTCTAATTCCTTATATTCTTTAGTCAACTTGACGTAACGTTTCTGATCGGCAATCACTGCCGGGTCTGTGATAAGGGTAGATATTTCTTCAAAACGGGCTACGAGTCCGTCTAATTTTTCTAATATGGTACTGTTATCTGCCATTCTTTAGTATCTAAATTCTCCGAATTCGCTCTTAATGATTAATTCTGTTTGCTCACATGCTTCAACACGTCCTACAATCTGTGCCGGAATACCGAATGACTCGGAAATAGCAATTACTTCTTCTGCATGTTCCGGTGACAAGTAGACTTCGAGGCGATGTCCCATATTGAATACCTTGTACATTTCTGCCCAGTCCGTACCGCTTTGTTCTTGAATAGTTTTGAATAAAGGAGGAACGGGGAAAAGATTATCTTTTACTACACGAACATTTTCAACAAAGTGTAAAACTTTGGTTTGTGCACCACCGGAACAGTGTACCATTCCGTGGATTTCCGGGCGCAGTGCATCGAGTAATTTCTTCACTACCGGTGCGTATGTACGAGTAGGGGAGAGCACCAACTTACCTGCATCAATCGGAGAATCTTCTACACTGTCTGTCAGTTTTAACTTGCCGGAGTAAACTAATTCTTCGGGAACGGCAGCATCGTAGCTTTCCGGATATTTTTCAGCAAGATATTTTCCGAATACATCGTGACGGGCGCTTGTCAAACCATTGCTGCCCATACCGCCATTGTATTCTTTTTCGTAAGTAGCTTGTCCGTAAGAAGCCAGACCGACGATCACGTCACCCGGACGAATATTGGCATTGTCGATAACGTCTGAACGTTTCATGCGACAAGTTACGGTAGAGTCAACGATGATTGTACGAACCAAGTCGCCGACATCAGCTGTTTCACCACCGGTTGCGTATACACCTACCCCCATTTCACGGAGTTCGGCCAGCAATTCATCTGTTCCATTGATGATGGCGGAAATTACTTCTCCGGGAATCAACAGTTTATTACGTCCAATGGTAGAAGAGACAAGAATATTGTCTACGGCACCTACACAAAGCAGGTCGTCGATATTCATAATCAATGCATCCTGTGCGATGCCTTTCCAAACGGACAAATCACCCGTTTCTTTCCAGTACATATAAGCAAGAGATGATTTGGTTCCGGCACCATCGGCGTGCATAATGTTGCAATATTCCGGGTCACCTCCCAATATATCGGGAATAATTTTACAGAATGCTTTCGGAAAGATTCCTTTGTCGATGTTCTTGATGGCGTTGTGCACATCTTCTTTTGATGCGCTTACTCCACGCATCATGTATCGTTGATTACTCATGAGTTATAGAATTATATTGTATACGGCTGCAAAAGTACTGCTTTTTTTTGGTACAGCCAACTAGGTACTGGCAAATGTTAATCATTAACTATTTTACTTTAGAATATTCTCTTGAAAAGGAGAATAATAATAGAAAATTAAGAGTTAAAATCATAGTAATGAGAACTGTGATTTTAACTCTTAATATGTAAGGGCTTTATCTGATCTTTTTTAGAATTCTACTTTCGGAGCCTTCTCGCTTCCTTCTTCTGCTTCAAAATATGCTTTCTTATCAAAGCCGAACATTCCTGCAAAAATATTCTTAGGGAAACGGCGGATATTGGTGTTATAAGCCTGTGCAGCATCATTGAAATTTTTGCGTGCTACATTGATACGGTTTTCAGTTCCTTCCAGTTGAGCCTGTAATTCCAGGAAGTTTTGATTAGCTTTTAAGTCGGGATAATTCTCGGTAATAGCTAATAACTTGCCCAGTGCTGATGTTACAGCACCTTGCGCCTTTTGATATTGCGCCAGCTTTTCCGGTGTCAGATCGGCGGCGTCCACTTTAATTTGAGTTGCCTGGCTACGTGCGGCAACAACTCCCTCTAATGTTTCCTTTTCATGTGTTGCATATCCTTTCACGGTATTTACCAAATTAGGAATCAAGTCGGCACGGCGTTGGTATTGAGTTTCTACATTTGCCCATTGACCACTTACATTCTCGTCCATAGTTACCAGACCGTTATATACACTTACTGCCCATATGACAAGGATAGCCACAACGGCTAAGATGATAATAATTGACTTCTTCATGTTTCTTGTTTTTATTGAATTTGATAATCTGTTTTTTCTTATTTTCTTTAGAAACGTGAGCCGGCACCACCACCGCCTCCCATGCCTCCGCCGAAGCTGCCTCCACCGAAACCGCCTCCGCCTCCTAAACTACCTCCGCCAAAGCCGCCGATAAATGGACCGCCTCCGCCACCTCCCCGGTGATGGTAGTCGCTATCATAACTTTGTTGACGACGTATGATGGTATGTCCGCAGTTTCTACATGTATAGGTGACATCTTCAGTTTTCACTCCGTTAATCCGGGATACGATTACACTTCCTGTTCTCTGCAATTGGTGTTTACCGCATTTCGGGCAACGGCTTTGCCTGCGTGCAGAAAAGAAAGCAAGACCTCCACCGATGACAATAAAGCAAAGGATGGCAAGAACAAAATCAAAGGAGCCACCGTCGTTCGAATCGGAGAGGGCATCGTTTTCCATGGAACCGTCAAGACGCTGGCAAGTTGCTTTAAGACCAGCCACCATTCCTGCATTCCAATTTCCGTCTTTCAGGTAAGGAATCATATATTTGGTTTGAATCCTTTTGCAGATCGCATCGGGGAGCACTCCTTCCAGTCCATAACCGGTATAAAACTGGATACAACGTTGATCTGTGACCAACAAAATGACCAATCCATTATTTTTGCCTTTCTTCCCAACACCCCATTGGTTGAGTAGCTGGTGGCAGAAGTTGAAACAATCTTCTTCTCCGATTGAAGGAACTACGGCAACTACCGTTTCAATTCCTGTTTGTTGTTCCAAGGCATAAAGCATGGAGTCTATACTGTCACAAGCTGCCTGTGAAAGTATGCCGGCCGGGTTGCAAACATATTGCATTTTGTTTTGCAGGTGAACTTTCGGTAGGTTGTCCACCGTGTATACTTTCTCTTGAGCTTGTAGTGGGAACAGAAGAAAAGTAGCTAGTATAAAAGTCAATATTGATTTCATAACGAATATTTTATGTATGCAAATATAGAAACTTTTTCTGTTATGAATCTACAACTCGTTGTTATAATAGGTTTAATGAATGTATCGCCCGACGAATGCACGGACTCGGTCGGTGTACTCCTGTTTATTCTCTTTGTATGAAACAGCATGAGCCGCTCCCGGCACAATCCATAGTTCTTTGGGTTCCGGTTTGGCTTCGTAGAGCGAATATGCCATCCAGGTGGGTACATACGTATCTTTATCCCCGTGAATAAACAGCATCGGAAGTTGTGACTTAGCTACTTGTTTCAGTGAGGATGCCTCTTTGAAATTCCATCCATATTTCTTTTCGCAGAGCCAGCTTGTGGTATACATTAGTGGAAAAGGAGGAAGGTGGAAACTGGCTTTAAGTTCATGTGAGAATTCGTCCCATACGCTGGTGTAGCCGCAATCCTCAACAAAGCATTTAACAAATGGCTTCTGTTTCTCACCGGACACCATCATGGTTGTCGCACCTCCCATTGAAATGCCGTGTACAACCATTTGCGTACTGTCTCCGAAAATTTCATTGGCAATGTTCATCCATTGCAATACGTCCCAACGGTCTTTCCATCCCATCTGGATGGCCGGACCTTCACTTTCTCCCTGATGTTGCAGGTCGGGAAGTAATATGTTATATCCTAAATCTCGATTATATAGATAACCAATCATAAACATACGGATAGCATTATCTGTATATCCATGTACAATGACTGCTGTCTTACTGGTGGGCTGGGGAGCAGCAACATAATACGCATGAAGTTGTATTCCATGCGGATTGATGATGAAAGTGTCTTTCAGTGCGTCCACTTGTTTCAGGCTGTCCACCCATGGACGTAGGAAAGGGTAGTCTCTATACATGAAGGGATAAGAGTCGGCATCTTTAGACAAAATCTTGGCATTCGGAGTCAATGAAAAGTTTAACATATAAAAACTTCCTCCGATGGTGCAGCCGGTCAATGCCAGCATGATAATAATGATGCTATATACAACTTTTCTCCTCATAAAAATTCTTTCTAATCCTTATTTATGCCATATCTCCCATGCGGCAAATGCCTGGAGCAGCAACATTTCCAGACCGTTTTTAACAACAGCCCCTTGTGCTTCTCCTTTTTTCATGAATAGCGTAACATTAGGATTATATAACAAATCGTAGAGCAAATGGTTTGGAGTCAGTAGCTCATAAGGAATATTAGGACAGAAATCTACCTTGGGAAACATTCCTACGGGAGTACAGTTGACGATGATTGTATATTCTGCCATGATTTCGGGAGTCAGTTCCTCATAAGTCAGCATATCATCGGCTTTGTGGGTTCGTGATACGAATATACTTTCAATACCCAAGTTTTTCAGCCCATGGTAGACGGCTTTGGAAGCTCCGCCGGTACCCAGAATCAAAGCTTTTTGGTGGTGAGGCTGCAATAAAGGCTGAATGGATTGAGTGAATCCGATGATGTCGGAGTTGTAGCCAACCAGTTTGACTTTTCCTTTCTGCTGGCGGATGATTTTAATGACATTCACTGCACCTATCTTTGCGGTATCACGGTCGAGTTCATCCAAAAAAGGAATCACTTGTTCTTTGTAGGGGATAGTCACATTAAGCCCGCATAAATTGGGATTCTCTTCGATAACTTCCATGAAGTTATTAATGCTGGGAATTTCGAAATTCACATACTCTGCATTGATACCTTCGGATTTGAATTTCTCATTAAAGTATCCGATAGAAAATGAATGTCGCAGAGGGTAGCCGATTAAACCATATTTTTCCATAATGCAATCAGGATTAAATTAATCATTCATAATGATTTGGTACTATTTTGTCGCGGTATAAAGAGTGCAAATGCCAAAAGTCAGCCGTTTGAAGTTGACTTCGCTAAATCCGGCTCGTGCGATGACTCCTTTCATAACTTCCCCTTGAGGAAATACTTTGATCGTGTCCGGCAGATAGTGGTAGGCACTGTTGTCTTTGGAGAGAAGCTTGCCCAATAATGGAATGACGACTTTAGAGTAGATGGAAAACAGTTGTTTCATCGGGAAACGGTCCGGAGTGGTTAGTTCCAGAATTACAAGATGGCCGCCCGGTTTCAGTACGCGGCACATTTCGGAGAGCCCTTTGTCGAGATCTTCGAAGTTGCGGATACCGAAAGCTACAGTGATAGCGTCAAAATTATTGTCGGCAAAAGAGAGTGAAGTACAGTCCTCTCGGGCAAAAGATATTTTATCCGACAGTCCTTCCTTTTTTACTTTTTCACGTCCCACATTCATCATACCTTCCGAGATGTCCGTGCCGATCAGTTCGGCAGGTTGCAGTTTGCGGCAGGCGAGGATAGCAAAATCCCCTGTACCGGTCGCTACATCCATCATTCGCTGCGGTTGAAAAGGGCGTAACCAGGCAATAGCTTTTCTGCGCCAGCTGCGGTCGATACCTAAAGATAAGGTATGGTTCAACTTGTCGTAGGCATGTGCGATATTGTCGAACATACGTTCCACTTGCTCGGTCTTTTTCCCTTCTTCGTCGTAAGGCTTGATATGTTGTTGCGGGTAATCCATTTTTTAGTTGATAGTTGATAAATGATAGTTGATAGTTGAAGAAGATAGTTGATAAATGATAGTTGTAAGATGACAGAGTCAATAGTTATATGCGATAAGCTGCATATTAACTATCATTTATCATCTATCAACTATCATTTATTATCTGTCATTTATCGCTTATCAGCTATTCAAAAAAGTTTCGACGTTTTTGAATATACGTTCAGCGATATTGCTAGTATCTTCTTTCACAAATTTCTCACCGGTGATGTTTTCGAACAATTCGATGTAACGGTCACTGATGCTTTGTACGATAGCCGGAGTCATTTCCGGTACTTTCTGACCGTCTTTGCCCTGAAAACCGTTTTCCATCAACCATTCACGAACGAATTCTTTAGAAAGTTGTTTCTGCGGTTCGCCTTTTTCGAAACGTTCCTGATAACCTTCAGAGTAGAAATAGCGGCTTGAATCCGGAGTGTGGATTTCGTCCATCAGGTAGATAGTACCGTTGTGTTTACCGAATTCGTATTTTGTATCTACGAGGATTAGTCCGCGCTCTGCTGCGATTTCAGTACCACGTTTGAAAAGGGCTAATGTATATTTTTCGAGAATTTCATACTCTTCCGGAGTAGCCAGTCCTTGTTTCAGGATTTCCTCCTTAGAGATGTCTTCGTCGTGCAATCCCATTTCAGCTTTCGTAGTCGGAGTAATGATGGGTTCCGGGAATTTCTGGTTTTCGCGCATTCCGTCCGGCAACTTCACGCCACAAATTTCGCGTACACCGCTTTTGTAAGTACGCCATGCGCTTCCACACAGATAACCGCGTACAATCATTTCTACCGGAAAACCTTCACACAATACACCTACCGTTACCATTGGGTCCGGAGTAGCTATTTTCCAGTTCGGACAGATGTCAGTAGTGGCATCGAGGAATTTAGCTGCAATCTGGTTCAGCATTTGTCCTTTGTAAGGAATACCTTCAGGAAGTACTACGTCAAAGGCCGAAATACGGTCGGTTGCTACCATGACGAGTTTTTCGCCGTTGATGTTGTACACATCGCGCACTTTTCCGTGGTACACGCTTTTCTGTCCCGGAAAGTTGAAATCTGTTTTTGTTAATGCATTCATAATGATATATATTAAAATTATGCTTCTTTCTTTAATTTCACCACAGAGGACACGGAGTACACAGAGAGTTTATTGAAATATCAGGATTAAATCCTCTGTGTACTCTGTGTCCTCTGTGGTGAACCATTACGTTCGGCTTTCGCTTCTTTGTCGAATTTTTCGTAAGCATCCACGATACGTTCCACCAGTTTATGGCGTACGATATCCTTTTTATTCAGTTCAACAAAACTGATACCTTTCACTCCCTTCAAGATGCGGAGAGCTTGCACCAATCCTGACGTTTGTGAAGCGGGAAGGTCAATCTGTGTCATGTCTCCCGTCACAATCATCTTGGTGTTCATACCCATACGGGTGAGGAACATTTTGATTTGCTGTGCGGTAGTATTCTGCGCTTCGTCAAGAATCACGACTGCATCATTCAGCGTGCGTCCGCGCATAAAGGCTAACGGGGCAATCTGGATAATGTTCAATTCCATGTATTCCTTTAACTTGGCAGCAGGTATCATATCTTGCAGGGCATCGTATAAAGGTTGCAGGTATGGGTCGATCTTATCTTTCATGTCGCCGGGCAGGAAACCGAGCTTTTCTCCGGCTTCTACGGCGGGGCGGCTAAGGATGATTTTTTTGATTTCTTTATTCTTCAATGCACGTACGGCGAGAGCGATAGCGGTGTATGTCTTTCCCGAACCTGCCGGACCGATGGCGAATACCATATCATTCTTGGCGAATCCTTCTACCAGTTTCAACTGGTTTTCGCTTCGGGGGATGATAGGTTTTCCCGTGACGCTGAACACAATCACGTTTCCTGTCTGTTCCGTTTGCGGCGCATTTCCTTTTATAATGTCAATGATAACTTCTTCTTTCAGTGAATTATATTGGGCGCAGTACTTTTCAAGTTTGGTGATATTTTCTTCGAAGGCACACATTTCTTCCTCATCGCCCAGCACTTTGATGACATTGCCTCGGGCAACTATGCGTAGCTTTGGATATAAAGCTTTAATTAACTGTATGTTGGCGTTGTTTACGCCGTAAAAAATAACCGGATCAATATCCTCAAGAACAATCAGTTTCTCTATCATTCAATTGTATTAAAGAAAAATTTCTGCAAATTTAATGAAACGTTTTGGATTCTCTGATTGTTTAGAGGTGAATTTTACTGCAATTTACATTCATCTTCCGTTCATCGGGCAGTAATATGGAAACAACCTTGCTTCAGTTCGTATTTGATATAGCATTTTTCAGCTTGTCGTAGATCTCTTAAAACTTCGGATAGAACAAGCTTCAGTGTGTCGGCACTCACGTCCTGCATAGGGCGACCGTCTTTATCTTCCACTTTCTTAAAACGTTTCCAACTAACATCAAAAGTAGCCCCGAAACAATGTGCCGAGTTGGCGGAGGCATTTCCATTGCGACGGCGGAGACGTTTCACATCGTTTTCAGTACGTAGTACGGAGGTGATGATTACCTGATTGGGATTCAGACCTTTGGCAGCCAATGAATCGAGAAAGTTGGAGCCGATTGTATCGAGCAATGCGCTGGCACGTGGAACGAGGTAGGGAATGGAATGTGTCAATGAATCCACTGCATAAAATTCATTGTCAGTGATATGAGTCAACTTTTCTTTCATTGCTTCCGCTTCTTCTCGGTCTGCCAGCGGGCTGATACCTATCTTTTTAGCGACTTCCAGATGTGCATCGTTCAAATCAGGGAAAGAACGTTTGTAACTGACAACGCCACGAATGTTGTGCGGCTTGTTCAATTTCAGTGACATGTCTTTCTTTTTGCAGCTTGAAGTAAGCGTTGTAAGCCCAATGACAAGTAAAAATAGCGGTAATATACGAAGCTTGTAAGTAGTCATTTTGTATTTTTTTGCCCGCAAATATACGCTATTTTTTCATACGTTCTATGCTTTGCATTATTTTCCGCCTCATATCTTTTATGGGTCACTCTAAAATATTTTCCGGTATTTCCGGACGGGTATCAAGAGTGCCTATAATGGTATAATCCGTGTTATCTATTGTTGTCTTCAGCGATGGTATGATCAAATAGTCACTTCTAGTAGGAGCATTGTTAATAAGTTGCTCCCAATCTACCTTTAAATATCTTTGTATAAGATTGACAACAGCATTTGCGTTTGTAACTCCATCAAATAGTTCAAATCTTAATTTGTGAAGGGTGGGAGGGATTGATGCATCTGTGAAATTTCCTTGTTCATCGGACGCATAATTTAATGTTAAATAAGGTATGGCATGTGTAGGTGATGAGTTACCGGAGCCATTTTCTAATTTGACTGAAAAATCGTATGTTCCTTTGGCTATCGGAGTAGGGGATAGTTCGTGTTGAGCGTAAATATAACGGAAGAAATAACAGTCTTTTGCTTCATTGTTGATCAGATAGATCGCAGTACCATTGGAAAGTGCCGGATGATTGCTTTCTTTTATTGAATACGCCAGATATACGTCTGTAATTTTAATTTTTAAATCGACAGTTTCGTTGGTGATGTTGTCTTTTACGCTTACTTTTGTTTCTCCTTTCTTTTTAGGATAGATTTTTAAACTCCCCATTCCTATTGAACTGGACAAATCTACATCTATACTTAAAATTTCAGTTTTTTCGACAGTTACAGTGTAGTCTCTGTTGCCGCCTCTAATCATAATATTGGCTGCTCCTAGCAAGGGTTGTTCATAATATTCTTTTTCGAAAGATAAAGGATATATTCTTTTTTCATCGTCATTGCCACAACTAAAAAGGAAAATGGTACAAAGAAATGACAGTAGCGCTCCAAGTAAATGTTTTGTCTTCATGATTATTCTGTTTTATAGTTTAGCAGGAGAGATATAGTTGTATAAGTTCCTGTGTTGATGTTGGAGACAAATATATGGATTTAATCAATATAATTAATTAAATGTTATATTTATTTCCTGCCATCAAGCAATTTTCATACATTTGTGACTGCTTATCAAAAGAATAGGTTGTTTTCCCACTAAACATAACACACATGAAAACAGATTTCGATTACAATTCTATGCCCGTCAGCTTCGCTCATTGCTTGAATGGATATTGTTTGCGTGCAGACAAATGTCTGCGTCGACAAGTAACTCTCCGAATGCCGAAAGAACGGGCTGCTGTAACGGTTATCAATCCCGAACATATCGCTTCCGATGGCGGAGACTGCACTTACTTTATTGATGAAAAACCTTTGCTTTTTGCACGGGGAATGAAACATATATTGGACCGTGTGCCGCTTGCTGATGCCAACATTATTAAACGACAGATGATTTCCTATTTCGGCAAGACTGTTTATTACCGTTGCTGCAACAAAGAGCGATTGATAAAGCCGAAGGAGCAGGAATATATACAAGGACTTTTCCGCAAGAGGGGCGTTGCCGGATCACCTCAATTTGACGAATACATAGAATACTATGATCTAGGTTAAGGATATCTATTAGTTCCGGTAGTCCCATATATTGTGGGAAAGTATTCTCATATATTGTGGGAATACTTTCCCACAAAATGGGGGAATCTTTTCCCTCCAGCTAGGGAATCTCTTCCCACAATATATGGGACAAAGGAAGTCTGTGATGAAAGTAAAAAGAAGGTATATACTTCCGTTTATTGAATATCAGTTTCGGTATGAGAAATGCATGATGATAAGTATGAGAAATACCGTTTATTTACGACTTTTCAGGCAAAATAATATGAGAAATACCTTATTGAAAAGTATTTCTCATATTATATATTGTTGATTAGTAGGTTATTAATCAAATATTATGAGAATATGAGAAATGAAATTGCCAAATCATTTCTAGTGTGGTTAGATCACTGTGTCTTTCAGCCATTTTCCGAAAAAACGGTCATAGACAATATAACCATCCGGTGTATTATATATCAGTTCTTTATTTAGTAAGGACTTCAGTGCCACGTTAACGCTGCTGGGCGTTTTTAGATGATGCCTTTTGATGAAGTCATTGGCATTTATACTTTTTATACAGCCTTCTGTGGCAATAGCTTTCAATAGATCCACTTGATTGTTGGTTAGTAGTGTCAGGTTACTTTGGTATATGGTTTCCTGTTCATCTAAAATGTCGTTTATACAGCTATCTACCAGTCGGTTATCAATAGGGTTGATTTTCTTCTCATACAATCGGTTGAGTATGCTTTGAATGTACCAGGTGTGTCCGTTTTCAAGTTGGTATAAGTAGGAGAATGTTTCTAACGGTAGCTCTCTTTTTTCTTTGGCAAAGAATGAGTGTGCGAATGAATAATAATTCTCCAATGGAATCTCCTTTAATACAATAATCTGGGTACTTTGATAAAAAGGTCGTTTTGCAGAACTGAACATTTCTTCCATTACATGTTTTTTACTTCCGGAAAAGATAAAGTGTACATTCGGCATGAATTGGATATGAGAACGGAGCAATGCTTCTACACCTTTTTCCGGATATTCTGTAATCTGTTGGAACTCATCAATGGCAAGGTAACAATGTTTTTTTGAAGCTGCCATATAGTCGAGCACTTCTTTTAGTGTCTGTTCGGCATGAGCAGGGGCAAAGTCCAGAGTTACGGTAGGCATACCGCTTCTTTCGTCAGTACTGATTATGGGGCGGCAAGATTTGAAGAAAGCGGTCATTTGCCTGAGTATATTTTGGGACAGGGTATCCAATTTTCCGAGAACATTTTGAGCAAGCAATTGTATGAATGCCTTTAAGTCGCGTGTGGGATAGATATCCATGTAGAAATAGGCGGTATTCGGATTCTTTTCCTGTTTCATCCGGTAGAATACATTTTTGATGAGTCCCGTCTTTCCCATACGCCGAGGAGATATTAATGTCAGATTCCGCCCGTTTTGTAACGCTGAAATCATTTTATCAGTTTCTTTTTCCCGGTCACAAAAGTATTCCGGACTGTTGTAACCGTACACAAGGAATGGATTATATGGTTTCATATCTTATTATATCTTTTATGTTACATATTTTATGTAATACAAAGAACGTAATAATTGGGGAATATTCAAAGACTTTTTTTGTTTATGTGTATATAAATAGTGCGCTGATGAAAGAACAATCATTTTCTTTCATCAGCGCACTATTATTTGTCGGAGCAGGATTATTTCTTATCCTTCTTCTCTTCAGCTTTCGTTGCAGGCTCTTCCTCCGTTTTACTGTCCGGATTGATAATGCCTTTCACTGTTTCACCGATAGGAAGCTTGTCCAATATACCAAGGCTCGGAGCTACTGTCTTTACTAATGTATTCAGGAAATTGCTTGTGCCACCGTTTCCTCCGTCGAATACCGTGATATTTCCTAAGTTCATGTGCTCGAATGCCTTTACCTGTTCGCCGGCGATTTCCTTCCATTGGTCTACCATCTTGTATTGGATAGCGATGGCCGGGTTCGATTCGGCTGCTCTTACCATTGCTTCGAAACCTTCCGCTTCAGCAAGTAATGAACGTTTCTTACCTTCCGCTTCTGCTTCCAGTTTCATCTGGATGGCTTTTGCTTCTGCTTCCGCTTGTGCCAAAGTAGCTTTTGCGCGTGCTTCTGCCTCACGAGTAATCTTTTCGGCAATGGCGTTAGCCTGTAGGATAGCTTCCTGTCTGGCGATTTCCGCAGGAACGATCTTTTCAGCTTTCAATGAAGATTCTACTTTACGTGCTTTGGCTTCTTCTACCTCCTTCTGGGCAATTTCACGTGCAGTTTGTACGGCAGCTTCCGATCTGGCGGCAGCTTCACCGGCTTGCTTGTCGGCATTAGCTTGCGTCACGGCCAGTTCTGAATTTGACAGAGCCACCTCTTTCTGTGCGTCATTTCGTCCGATGGCAGCTTTCTTGGCAGCTTCCGCCTGCTTGATTTCCATATCCGAGTTAAGTTCGGCAACACGGCTTTCCTTTTCGGTATTCGCCTGTTCGATACGGATGTTCTTTTCAGCTTCAGCTTTTGCTACTTGTGATTCTTTTTCCGCATTGGCGATGGCTACTTGAGAAATTCTGTCCTTATCTGCATTGGCAACCGAGATTTCCTGTTGTTTCTTCGTTTCTGCGATGGCGATATCTTGATCTTTACGCGTTTCTGCAACTTTGGTTTCGCGTTCCTTAATCTGATTGGCAATTTTGATAGCACCCAGCTTTTCCTGTTCTTCGATGTTAGCTTGTGCTTCGTTCAGAGCTTTACTTTCAGCTTCCTTACCTAAGTTGACAATGTAGTTGGCAGCATCGCGAATGTCACTGATATTGATGTTCATCAGGTACAAACCGAACTTGCGAAGTTCAGTATCGATGTTGTCTTTTACTTTAGCCAGAAACTTATCGCGGTCTGAATTTAATTCTTCGATAGTCATATCGGCGATCACCATACGCATCTGACCATATACGACATCGGTAATTAAATTCTGTTTGTCGTCCATCGTCAAACCCAGCATACGTTCAGCAGCATTTTGCATTACTTCGGGATCAGTGCTGATAGCTACAGTAATGGTAGTTGGCACGTCCACACGGATATTCTGAGCAGACAGTGCACCCGTCAGTTTGCATTCAATCTGCATGGGTTTCATGGAAAGGAATTCATATCCCTGGATAATCGGCCATACGAAAGCTGCACCACCGTGATATAGCTTCGCTGACTTCTTATCTCCTCCTGTTTTACCATATACAACGAGGACTTCATCACTCTTACATTTGCGGTAACGAGAAAGGATACCAATAAAAGTGAGCAGGATGACTGCCACTAATATAGCAGTCATAATCAACATTTCTTGTGTCATAGAATTGTGTATTTGAATAGTTATTGAATGAATAGCGTTCCGTCTTTATAACGGGTGATGATTGTTCTGTCACCCGTCTGATATGCTTTTCCGGATTCGGAGATGACGTCTACTTCGCGCATTGCTCCGTCCCGGCTTGTCTGTACTGTATATTTGCTGTCACTTTGCTTGAAGTAGATGGTACATTCCCGTCCTACAAGTTGATCTGTCTGTTCAGAATGATTCACTTGTTGCAGTTGATAAGCTTTCTTATAGAGAAACCACACAGCCAGAACAAAGAAAAGACCCACCAGAATACCGATGACATAACTTTGAATTTCAGTGTTTCCCGCTAAATACATGTACCAACCGAATCCGATTCCAAAATGAGTTAGTCCTTTAAAAGAAACTACGCTGCTGATGTCAGCATCCACGTCTACATCGGCATCCATATCTCCGAAAAAGATGGATAGAACGAATTGGATTACAAAGATACCCGTTGTCACTAGGGCAATAATAAGGAATATGGTACTACTCATAAATTTGAGATGTTAGTGAATCATATCTATTTGTTGTCCAAATATACGGTTTTGTGTGGACTATACAAAGAAATTTTTTATAAAGTTACATTTCCTTATCCGGTGTACTAAAATCACAGATGTACGAAAAAAAATCCCCACCCACTCAGCGCTATCTTCACAGGCCGCATCTGAGTGGAATGAGGAACACAAACAAAACAAACAATAATTTGTATATCTTTAATTATGGGTTATGGCGTTCCGTACTCTTACGGAGCGTTTTCTTTTAAATATTGCCGGAGCAATCAAGTACCAGTATCGAATCTTCGCATGAGACAATGGATATTTTATCCAGAATATCATCAAGATTGATCTCTATCTTGAAGCGGCCGCAGACATCATGAATTTTATGTTTGAAGTCGGCAAAGCCTTTCATAAATTTCTCAATCCGGTTGGCTGAAAGTTCATAAGCATACCAGTGTCCGTTCTCTTCAAACAGATAGGCTTGTTGCTTATCAGATGATTCTAGTTGCAGGAGGTCTCTTTGTCTCATAATATCTTGATTTTAGTTTTATTCTACTATTTCTACGTCGCGTACGCAACGTATATTGATTTTATTTGTATTATCAACCTTATTTGATAAATATAGATTACCATCGTTATTAACACTGAAGAATCTTAAATTTCCCGCATTATCACCTGTGGGTATAGTGTATCTCCATTTGGTCCGTGATGCAGTACCATTAGGAAATTCCTTATTTTCTATGAACATCAGCATCATTTCTCTTTGATTGGGAGCTCTCCAAAGTCCTTTGTCATGCTCGCCATTTTCAGAGTAGTTTTTGCATAAGCTGCGATCGTTATCTGTGGTTAATGCATAGTACAAACGAGAATCTTTCCATTTACTGCTTGTGAAATCAACCTCACATGAGCGTATAGTGGTATACCAACTTGAGAGAGTGAAAAATGAATCTCCCTCATATACATATGTATTTTTGGGGGTCGCTTTTGTATCAGTATATTTATCTTTAGCCATCTGAAATGCTTTATAAGGTTTGTTGCCATCTTCAAAATTGTCGTGAAGAGCTATCTCTCCCTTATTCAGTCGCGAACCACGTATGTTTTGGTCAGTTAACCGCGTCATCTTGAATATTCGGTCGGCACTAATTTCTTCATCTTTGTTGCTGAGCTGATTGTATACTTTTACTGTTACATATTCACCTTCCGGGATGTATTCAAATGCTTGGGCAGGATATTCCTTTTCATTTAAATTCTGTTTTTGGACCTTATCTATTCCTAAGTTACGCACACATCTGAAATTTTGCGGAAGATCAGTTGTTCCGCCAGCCTGATAGCTACCCACAGAAGCACCTTCTTCCGACCAGATACGCTTTTGGTCGCTGGTCGCATAGTGATACTTTGTCCTGTCTCCATACACAAATGAAACATTGTTTGCATCATATAAGGGGGTCGGCAGACTCTTGGCTCCCAAATACATACCCATTAATTGCTCACTGGCGGGTACATACCATTTCACTTCGTCCAATGTTATTTTACCATCACCGTTTTCGTCACGATTCCGTGATAAGCAACGCGCCAAAGCAATAGTTTCTTCCTGGGTAGTGAAAGTATTCATTTCCTTATCCGGTGTATCAAGGTTGACATGGGTATTCCATGATGCATTTTTTTTCAAATACGCCCAAGTATTCCATAATCCGTTAGCCGAAGATATAGAACCGGCTATGCCTGGGCTTCCCCATTTGGCTGCTCCTGTTTCATTGACGTGCTCCATACCCAGTGCTTGCTTGGCTTCCGTACTATAATACGTTTGTATAGAACGTTGGGTAATCATGTATCGGGCTTTGGCATAACTGCTGTTGCCATCTGCACTGTATTTGGGAGCATAAACCAACATTATGTAACGGTTCTCTGCATTTGCAAAATGCCGCCAGTATGTAGTAGGATCATTCCCCCAATTTTGTCCTTTAGGAGCTTCGGTATAATAATATTCATCTACAAAAACCGTATAGTAATATAGTTTGTCCCTATCCGTGCTTCCATCCTCTCGGTAGCGGGTGATCACATTCCCGGTGAGTCCGAATAAGTCGACTAATTCATTCTTTTTGTAGCTTTGTAGTTTGTCTGCAGAATTTTCGCTTCCGTGAGATTGGAAATGAATCCAGTGATAATCCTGTTTAGAGCCATTTTCTGAATCAGGAGTGCTTTTTTCGGTTATGTCTCCGAAAGGGGTCTTTACCACAAATTTCAGACCTTGTTCTCCTGTGATGGCATCCACTACATTATTGTAACTGAATCCCATTATGAAACAGTTGTAATGTGCATCCAATGTACGTACTTCCGCTTCAGAATCGACCACATCTCCTTCGGCGCCGGGACGGTTTTCCACTCCGTCTACCACTTCTACTATAATGTCGTTTACGTCATTTATCGTTAAGTTGTATGTATATTTAGTATTTCGTCTGCTTGTAAAGATAGCCGGATTATTGATACCACCTCCTAAATGTATTCTATACTGTACGGTAGCTACACGTTTTCCGTCTGAGGAGCCTGTGGCGTTTTTGATTTCGATTTCCAATTCAGCTTTAATCTCTACATAAGTCGCATACTTTTCCGAATATTTATACTCGCCGGTGTTTGTGCCGTCATCGTTCTTAACTTCCGCTTCCCGTTTGGCATATTCCGCTTTTTTATCTTCCGGCGATGTTGCTGATGGATTGATGGAAGTCACCTTGCCGTCTTTGTCCTTATAGGATTTTGAGTTCTTTATATTTTCCAGCATGTAAAAATCGAATGTGCGGGATTTATCCTCTTCGTTTGTTTTAAAAGCAGTGCTTACTATGCTGTTCCCATAATCTTCGGCTTCTTTGAAACTGTTGACATTCGCTTGTTCAATCACATTCGATTTTAACGGAACATATTTCACCTGCCAACTGGTGGGAGTAAAAGAGGTTACTTTTTTCCCTACTTTTATTTTAAAAGTGATATGGGAATCAAGCCGCGAAAGCTGTATTTTTCCTTGGGATATGTCGCCATGTTCGTCAATTACACAGTATCCTGCCTCTTCACCTGCTTCCGGGCGGGTCTTATTGAATGTTCCGCTCATAACCAGACTGCCTTGTATGCGCTGTACGTTCGCTTCGTTGATACTAATGATGACTCCGGACAGGTCGTCGATACTTTTAACAGCGTTCAGTCTGGTTAGTATGGATTCCAGTTCGTTCGTTTCTACGTTGGCTATTGCATAGATGCGGCTTTCACCACTGGTTGTTTCTAATTTGAACTCTCCGCTTCCTTTCCTTTCAAGGACATCGACAATATCTTCTGTCTTGTAGAACTTACTGTTCTTCAGCTTTCCACTCCTGTCGAATACCAGTACATAGAGGTCGTTGATTCTATTTTCTTCAGTTTCGGGAAGCCCGCGGGTTAACTTCTCCATGCCTGTGAGTGACAGGCCGAAATTTATTGTAACCGGAATCCCTTCTTTCACGTGGGTGGAAGAGTATATTTCATCATCTGCACAAGCGCTGAGGAATGCGCAGACAACGGTCAGATATATTATATTCTTTATCAATCTCAGTCTGTTGTTTTGCTTTTTCATTTGTTTGTCTCCTTATATTAATCAAATGACGGGACATCGATGTTCTCTATTTCCCATGCTTTCACTTCATATTCTAATGTTACATCCATTTTCACACTTGTGATGTTGAACACGTATATATGGTTGCGAAGGACATCATAGTCTTTCCCATTTTCACTGAATGGTATAGTATAAGTTTTTACTTTTCCTCTGGCCAACGATTTTATCACTAAAAAAACTTTGTTTCTTTCTTCTGCGCCTTTATTCTTATGTTCAGGGATGTAGAATTTGTTTTCTACCCTGTTTCCTTCGGTGTCGCTCAATGTGCCGGAAGTTAGAAAGTCGGTTGATAGTGTAGAGCTATCCGGTATGGACGGACCGTCGTTTTTTATGGGCGCGCTATATCCTTGTGTGTTATAGTTGTGTACCTGAACTTCAGTGATAACAAAATCGGTTATTCCTTTTCCGTCATTGACCGTTACATTAACTTTGGCAACTGCACGTTTCAAAGTGAGTTCTCCCATATTGTTTTTTCCGGATTGGATGGATTCAATGGTGCCTTCACCCCACATCGGGAGGTTTGTCGAGCGGTCTGCTGTTTTGCCGTAGCTGAATATTAGCTGTCGGTATAAATCAGTTTTGCTATCTCCCGGATTCATTTTCACATTACGTACACCTTTATTTTCCACATTGGTGATTACGATAAAATCCATGGAAGTGCCGGTGTCGTATGTTCCCGACAGTTTTCCTTCTACAAACCGGGTAGTCTCTCCGTTTACTCCTCCTATGAGCACGTATTTAACTTGTTCTACGAATCGGTCTCCTACGAAAGTATATATTTGGACATCGTTGATTGTCCGTTCGTTTGCAGAGTCATCTGTCTCGCCGTCAATGCCCCGTGTGGGAGAAGTCTCAGGAAAGGTTAATGCAAAATTAATTTTGCCGCCTTTTATGGGTTCTCCCGGGATATTCTTTATATCATCATCCATAACTCCGTCTGTGACACACGACGTTGCCATGACGCAGAGGACAGCCAGCAGATAATATGTCAATTTAGAGTATTTCATTTTATAGTTCAATATCATTGAGCTGGATAATCCAGTCGTTTACATCAATTACGGTTTTAATCAGTGCAAGTTTCTCATCTACGAAAATAATCATGCTGTAATTATCTTCTCGGTCCAGATATTCCTGGAGAGTGTAATTCCGGTCTTTGTATTTCTCTAGCTGAAGCAGCTCCAGATATTTCACCAAATTAGAGCAGTGGAATAACGTTTCGTCTGTCACTGAATTTTTGATGGTCAGTTGTGGGGTTTTGTTCTCCACCAATCTGGCAATACTTATCTCGCTGACAACGGCATTGTATTCTTTGGCCGGTTCGTCTGCTGCACTGAAAGCTCTTGTTGCGACAACTTCTGATTCTACAATAAATGGCTTGTAAGTCAGCAGGTTGTCTTCCAATAGCGAGTTGTCATAGTTCATATAGCCGTTGTCGTCATAAATTTCGCATTTGAATGTTTCTTTAGACAATGCTCTTGTAATCGGGCCACCGGATTTGTTGACCTGTGCTACGACTATGCGGATGTTATTGGTATTTTTCACTAAAGACACAGTGCTGATTTGCTCTCTTCCACTACGGGTAGTAGCAGGATTCCTGGCTTCGCCATGCCAAAGTGAGTGTAATTCTTGGTCTACGATATATTGTCCTTTTTCATCTCCTCCGGAAGCAGGACGTGTCATTGCTTTACGCAATGTTTTCACTTTCAATTCTTCAATCTCTGATTGTTGCGGATACAATAAAGGTACTGCGAATGATTCATTATTTAATCCGGCCCATGCAATCAGGTGATATTTTGAAGGATCTATATCTACGGTCATTAAATAACCGTCTTCTTCTAACGGTGCTCCTTCATCTGTTTTCTGAAAAACTAGATTGTTGTTGTCATCAAAAGCATAAAGTGTCACTGTCTTTACTTGTTTGGAAAATACGTCTACCTCGTCCATGTTATAGTCATACTTAAACTTCACACGATACTGGATGCTGCAATCTCCATCATCATAATCCAGAATAGAATCGCACGATGTAATTGCACCAGCCAATATGGTGAGCAACAATATCTTGTTAGCTTTTTCTTGTATGGTAGTTAGTATACGTTTCATTATTCTCGCCTTTTATGCTTTTAGAAAGTAGTGTTTTGTTTGAATGTAATGCTTCTTTGAATGCCTATAGGAATAAAAAAACGGGAGAGGAGATATTCTCTCCCGTTTTTTTATTGGAATTTATGACTAAGGATTAAAGCTCAATATTATTGATATTGACAGTCCAGGGTTGGATGTTTGCCTTAATTGTTAATTTTGTATCTGATTTAGGATTGGGAGGAGTACTTGTTGACCATCCTAAGTCTTTGACTGTTTGAACTGTAAGCTGATACCAATTGTTTCGAATGATTGAGCATCCCGCTGTCGCGTGTTGGATAGGTGCTTCATAATAGCATAAACCCTCTTCGTATTTAACAATGTCATTGTTTTTGAGGTATTCAGCATCTCCTTCCGTCTCACTTAGACCGGCGAAATCTGCTTTCATATCCGCCCAACTTTTGTAGATTGTTTGTACCTCTGTTGCATTACCATCATTATCATATGCCGTAGAAGTTTTCACGAAGAATGTTCCAGCTTTCGTTAATGTTGGGTTCTCTTCCGTTCCAGTAGCATAGTATACTTGTGCCTGGTAATGTACATTAGTAGCCTTTTCTTTTGCCGTATCCCAAGTTCCGCCAACTTTGTTTTCCAAACAGTAGGTAGTTTTGGAAGAAATCCATCTATAACTGGTTTTGTAAGCTTGCCAATAAGGCTCTGGACTTGTCCAGCTATTATCTTTATGTGGTAATACATAAGAGTCCTTTACTAGATTGGAATAGGAATGGCCTACGAATTTTACAACCAACCATTCTTTATCTCCTTTTACGGTAACTGTTGGTTGAGACAATTTAAAAGGAGTTGCTGCTTTAGTCTGCTCATCTAATTTAGCACTAACGCGATCTACTTTAATTGTAGCTTCATTCGAGTCACTACCAGCTGTAATGGTAATTTCTCCTTTGGAACCGCTCATTAAGAAGTGGTCGTTTTTAGCAATGCTTGAAACCAGATAATCCAATCCGTTTTCCGGTAAGGCCTGTGCTCCGATATGCAGTGCCTGAAAATCAGCTGCTGTTTTTGCGGCATTTATGCTTTTGCGTAAGTTTTCTGATGGATTTACGAATGCATAAATTGTAATTCCACTGCCTGCAGTTACATCGAAAGCGGGAGTGCTGGCTGCAATTTCTTTTGTCACGTCATTTGTAGCGCCGGTTAATTGGAGATTATCCTTTACGATGATTTTATTGGCTCCGTAGTCTAATACGATTGTTGCAGTACTGATAGTTGATTCTTCTTTACTTCCGGCATCTGCTCCGCCATCGTTGGCAGCTCTTGTGTTTCCGCTTACTGGAACGGCGAAATTAATTCTCATAGTGGCCTGCTCACCTGTAGGAGCTTGGATACTGTTGTCGATGAACTCATCATTGTTGCTACAAGCTGCCATGGCTGTCATTGCCAATCCTGCTAATAATAAATTTCTAACTTTCATTTTTTTTGTTTTGATTTTAATGTGTGATGCTATAAGTTTTTTATTGGATAGGAGATATCCTGAAATGAGGAAGAGTGTTTGTTCTGTTCAAATATTCAGTGATATCTTTTCTTTTTTTATAGGGAAGTCCTTATATATAATAAGGAAAGAGGCTTCCGGTGAGTTTAATAATTTGTTTGTTTCATAATAAATGATGTTTGTTTTTTTGTTGATTACTAATATTGCATTATTTAAAAAATTAATAAGAGAAGAACTCGCTTCCCTTTTTTCATGTTGCAAAGATAGTCCATAGGGAGATAAGCGTTGGTTGGCGTTTTTATCAAATTCAAAGGTGAATTATGCAATCTTTTAAATTTGATTTTTATGGTAGGTATTTTGTTCTTTAATGAATGATAATTGGGGTGAAATGAATGTTTTACCGTTCTTGTTTTTATTTTGCCTATGCAATGAAATGTGGGGAGGAGGTGGATAAATCTGTATTTTCTGTATAAGTCACCTTTTGAAATCGAATGATAATTCGGAATCGGGAAAAAAAGAAACGCACTGCCTTCTCAGGTGGTGCGTTTTATCCATTTTTAAGGGGAAATGGATTGGGGTATTTATTTTTATTGCTATTTTATTTTGTAGGATAGTTTAGTCTCTTGTTTAATTCTGCCAGATTAATATCCGCCTGCTTGGTAAGTCCGGCAGCTTTTGCTGCATCAAAATACTTCTTGGCTATATCCAAATTACCTTCCAGTAGAGCGATAACTCCTAAGTTATTAATAGTTTCGGCTGCTTTTTGATTGGCTTTTGCCAGATGCTTCTTCGCAGATGTTAAATCTCCTCCTTGCTGGATTTCCATTGCGGCGGCATTTAGGTTGGCAACCGGATCGTCGGGAAACATGAAAGAGGCTACTTGGAAAGCATAATCAAATTCTTCGCTTCCGGGTTCGTAACTTTGAGCTACGAGGTAGATTTCCTGTAAACTTAGCTGTTGCGGATGTTTTTTGATTATTTCTTTGGATTCTTCGAGGTTAAAACCACGTACTGTGTAATTTACTGTATAGTCAGAGTGGCGTAGTGCCGGATAACATTCAGTTAATAAATACTGATAAACTTTCGGACCCGCTAATTGGGCTATATTACGCTCTTTTATATCAATATTTATATCTTGATTATCCATCATAAGTAGAATTTCTTCCTTTTTATCTATTGTGGAGTTTTTGACGAACGTGCGGAAACCATCCCAGTCTTCGGATGTGTATTCTGAAGAAATGAGATTACTGTCGAAGTCGTAGTAACTGCTCACATAGTCTACAAGTGCCTGGGTGCGTCCTTTTGCCAGACGGGTATTGTTGGTGTAACTTCCCTCGGGGGATGCATAACCATGTATCGTTATGCCAGTAAGCTGGGTATTCTTGTCGTTACGCACTGTGTCAATGCTTGCACGTATTTTTGCCAGTTCTGTCAAATTACGTCTGTATTCCGGATAAATAGCTATTTTGTTTACAGGGAAATCCAAAAATGCTGTTCCTTCTATTGCCCGGTGTTTCACCTCTTCGGCTTCCGGGGTGATATAAGCTATTGCCGGATGCAATTTTAACGGCGTAATGTTCAGCTTGGCTATCATTTCTCCACTGTTTTCCTCTACTACGTCACAGCAACCACACAAATCTATATTCAATTTTAAGTTTGCTTGTTGCATCCAAGCCTCGTATGGAATCTGTACCAGATAGTCTACTTTTTGTTTTTCTCTCCGGTGGTGTCTGACGACGGTATAAGCATTTTCAGGAGTCTGATGAGCTCGCTGATTGATAAGCTGACGTTTCCGCCCGTATATTATGATAGCTGGCAGAATTTTAGTTTGCCCTTCCGCTTCAAGATAGGGAGTCAGGGTCGCGGCATTGTTGGATGCCAGTTTCAGGTTATCTTGCAGAATAAAGCTTATTCGGATAGTCAGTTGGTTGTCGTCACTGCGGGTTGTTGATTCGCTGTCTACGTGTATTTGATTTTTGTAAAAAGTCTGCGCCTCGCCCAATATGGGGAGCAGGCAGATGAGTATACATAGAATCTTTTTCATATTTGTTTTGTTTTAAAATAAATAAATTAAACTGATGGCGGCTTTTGTCGGTCCTACATAGTTTTTATGACCTTCGCCTACTTTTTCTCCGCAAGTCTTGCATATATACTGTTCATATTTGACGCGTGCATAACCTACGCCTATGTTTCCTTCCAGATTCCAGTGCTTGCTTAGAATCCATTGGTAACCATAGGAAATGCCAAATCCATAGAAATTGCCTTTGAAACGGTGATCCTTCAATTCCGGCCAGATGCCCCAAGGCATATCAATAGCTGCCGCCTGGTAAACACCGCCATGAAGATGTACGCCAACGAAATGACCGTTGAATTTATCACAGAACCAATAGCGGAGTTCCGGTTGGAACGCCATCATTTTCATCATCTTTTGATCTTTGTATTTCCAGGGATTATAATTGGCATACAAATCGAGAGTTAACTTTTTGCTCAAGCTTACTTCAGCCCCAAGGTTGATAACTTTAAGCGCATCCATTACAATATTCGTTTTTACTCCAACTGTTTGGCTATATAATAAGGTAGGAGCAAACAGTATTACGAATAGTACTAATTTTTTTTTCTTTTTCATATTCTTCATTACCTGACAGGTTTTGTTTGTTGATGTGCAAATGTAGGTATAATACTAATAGGTCTTAATTGGCATATTGTTCTTTCTTAGGATAACTTTCAGTGGAAAATAATAAGTGGACTGGTGTTTTATTCTTTGAAAGGTGGTGGGATTGTCATTCTTGTATGAGTGGTGATTTGTTCATGGTTGGTGAATTAATCACATATGGTAGGTGAATTAATACTTGTATATTCTATTAATCCTCTTGTATGTGGTGTATTTCTTTCATTAAAGAATGGTAAATCATTCATTTTCCCCTTGGAATTTTTTTATTTCTTAAATAATGTTCTTATGTTTGCATCGAACAAACAAAGCGCTTGATATAAATTTATGAAATGAAGATTCCCTCCTGAGGAACATGAGCAAACAACAATGTATTTGTAACAGTCGAATTGCAAACTATCAACAATTCGCAAACATTTTAACAAACAAATAAATAAAGGAGGAAATATAATGAAAGCTATTAAATTCTTTTTCTTATGTGTAGTTGCATCAGTATTCGCAGCGTGTTCCAATTCGGAAAGTGATAGTATTGAAAGCAGTACTTCAAGTTTTGAATCCATGATATCTTTGTATGGCATTGAGGCTGCTGAGCAGAACAGTGCAGTGCCTTCTGTGACAACAGAAGAAATGAGAAGTGTGTTAGAAGCGCTTCGTGAGAATAACAGTGTTGTTCAAGGGTGTAAAGTGGAGAATATGGAAGGATATTATGGAGTCGGTAATGATAAGAAAATAGTGATGATGACAGCTGAATACCAAGCCAGTACCCGAAGTGGCTATCTGGTTGAGAATTTCGCATTATGTGTTTCATTGAATTTTACTGTAGATGAAAAGATGGTCTATTATGCGGGCGCTACGTATAGTTACGAGACTGATTTGTTCCTTTGGGAGGGGCAGGGAGGTTCTTTGTCAACTACAGCTGAAGGTGGCAGTGTCTTTACTTCTGATTCCTATCTTTATTTTTGTGTAAGTGATCAGGGAAATTGTTTGGTAAAGGTACCTATTAGCTTTGAAGGAAATTATGATTTTAACACAGGCAAAGGAGTTTATAGTTTTACTCTTTCTAAAATAGCTCAATAGTCTGGTCTGTATATAAGGAGAACATATCGTGTCTAGAGTTGAAAATGGGGAACCAAACAGCAAACAGTATATATAATAAGGTATAAGGTATTAAAAAAGAGTAACCAAAGATGAAGAGTTTTATCAGTTCTTAGTGGAATTGATAAAACTTTTTTAGTGTAAATTATTCTTAAAAAACTTGCGGGCTTTTTGGTGGTAGATATATTTCTCTTAACTTTGACTAGCCTAATCCTTCACACATGAACAAAATACATGACATATATGAAGAAGACCTTGTCTTTATTATTACTGTTACTAGGTGTTAGCCTATCATATTCTCTAGATATTCATTGGAGTCCGGAGCCTGTAATTATTAAAAGCGGATTAAATAACAATACTGTCTATAATATTTGTTATGGAAAAGATGGCTTTGTTTGGTTGTCTACCGACAGAGGGGTAGCCCGTTATGATGGATTCAGATTCCGTAACTATCCTTTGATTGCCAAAGTAGATTCGTCTTCCCTTCCTTTACCCCAGGCAACCAGTATACTGCAAGAGGTTTCGGGCAACTTGATTTATATTCAATTATATCAGGGGGGAATTGCTTGTTTTGATAGAGAAAAAGAGAGATACCTTCCGATTGTTTTCAATAGACCTTTCACTCTGAGAGATATACAAAGTTTTCGTTGGTGTAGTGGCGTTTTATATCTTGCTACATCTCAGGGATTGTTTAAGTCACAGGTAGCTCGTAAAGATGATAAAAACGATGTCTTATTTTGCACTATAGATACAAAGCCCTTAGTAAAAGGAAAAACGGCAAACCTGTGTGCCGATGGTAAAAATAATCTTTATTTCTCTATTGACGGAAAAAAGGTGATGCATTATAATGTTGAGACAAAGGACCTTGTTTTACTCAAAGAGTATGGTGCTGCGAACCGCTTGTTTCTTAAAGATGACTATTTATGGATTGACAGACTTCGGAATGATATTGTCTGTTATAATCTTAAAGGGAATCAGGAACGTGTCATTCCGATAGGGAATGTTGATAATGTTGATTATTTCAATCCCTATGTTACAGATGTCGTGTGCAGGAGTAAACAGATATTCTATCTGACAACTTCGGATGGATTGTTTGAATTGAATTTCGAAAATGAAAATCTCTGTGAGAGTCCTTTCTCGTTGGAGTTATTGACACAATATGAAGTAGCATATCATTCGAATATTGAACGTAAAATGACAAGTGCATTGTGGGATAACCAACAAAAAATATTGTGGACAAGTACATTGGGGGGAGGAATCGTGAAATTCGATATGAGTGATCGGATGTATAGCTGGGTACAGCAGAAATTCAGAACCAAAATTAACGGTATCGTTGAAGATGTCAATGGGTACATTTGGTTGGTGATGAATTGCGGAACATTGGTAAAGAGTACTACGCCTTCTCTATCTTCTCAAACTCGTTTTGAAGTTTGGAAAAAAGCATCCGGTTTTTCTGGATATTGCCGTATCTATAAAGATAAGAAGGGGTACATTTGGCTAGGCAACAACGTTGGCGAGGTGATGCGTATCAACCCGTTGACTGATGAAATAAAAACATTTAATTTGAAAACAACCGCTGGGAGAAAACTGTCTGTTTCTATCTTTCAGTTTTGCATGGATTCAAGGAATCATTTGTGGATAGCTACATCAGGCGGGCTGATGCAAGTGGATTCGGAAAGTTATGAATGCCGGAAAATCGAGCCAAAGGATGGGGGAATCGAGATAGTATATGCGGTCGTTGAAGATAAAGAAGGCAGTATCTGGATTGGTACAAACAGGGGATTGAAAAGACTTGAATATCTGGGAGATGAGATTCACTGGAAAGGAGGGTACGAAAAAGATAACGGGTTGGAAGAGTCCGCTGTACGGACAATTTATGTGAATAACTCAAATCAGATTTATGCTGCTTATTTAAATATGGTTATTCGTATTGACGGAAGGGATAAGGATAAGTTGGAGTCTATTTATACATTGCAGAATGGTTTGATTAGTGGAAATGTCAGTTGCATGGTAGATGACCAGATTGGGAATACATGGGCAGGAAATAGCGCAGGAATCATGACGATAAGAAATGGGCAGGATGCTTTCTATAATTATTTGTCAATAGGCGATTGTAGCGCTTCATGCCGATTGAATGATGGTCGGTTATTGTGGGCGGACTCATGGGGACTGTTATTTTTTGACCCTGCTGTCTTTAAAGCTAATAAAGTAGAAAGCCGGCTTATGCTGACAGATATAGAAGTGAATGGTGAGACAGTTCTGGCCGGGGAGAGACGGAATGGACAAATTATTCTTTCTACTTCACCGGAGAAACAGGAACATTTGTCTCTTAATCAGGAAAATAATAAATTCCGTTTATACTTCTCTGATTTGCAGTATGGAATGATGCAGTGTAAGATTGCTTATCGGTTACTACCGGAAGATGAAGAATGGAGAATGCAGCCGCTTGAGGAAGGAGTGGAGTATAGTAGGTTGCCTGTGGGCAACTATGTATTGCAGGTCAAACAGGTCTTCCCGAGTGCGAAGGAAGGGGAGGTTGTAGAGATTCCTATTGTCATCAGGGCGGCATGGTATCATACTGTATGGGTGTATTGCGGCTATGGACTATTAGTCATAATTTTACTTTATATTGTTTATCGCCATTCAGTAAAGAAGAATTTACGCAGGCAGATACACCGGGAACATGAAATCCTATTGAGGGAAAAGTTGAATATGGAAAAGGTGGAGCAGAAGCAGAAACAAGAAATAGAAGCTATGAGAAACCGCTTGTTGGTGGTTTTTATCCAGGAATTGCGTACTCCTCTTTCATTAATAATCGCTCCGCTAAAGGAAATTCTTGAAGATAAGTCAATGGCTCCAAATTTTGCTACTCGCGGTCGGGTGGCTTATCGGAATTCTCTTCGTATGCTGGATGCTTGTAATCAATTGCTGGCTATTCATCAACATGGAAATGTGAATGAGAAACTAAAAGTGGCGGCTTACCAGGTGGAAAAATTGCTTGATAATAATTTGTTTGATGTCCGTGAGTTACTGAAGATGTATTCGATAAATTTCCAGTATGAGAAACGGATTAAAAAAGAACTGGAATTTTATGTAGATAAAAAAAAGGTGGAATTTATTATCCATAGTCTGCTGACTAATGCTTTTATTCATATTAATTATTCAGGGAATATTTCTTTGACCGTTTCTGAAACAGTACAGGAACAACTGCATTATGTGACGGCTGTTATTGAATATGAAGGACAGAGAATGATACGGACCGCCGAAGAATTGATTGATGAAAATGAAATACCTGAAGAGGAACTGGTCTATACGGAAATGGGCTTTTCTGCAATACGTCAGATTGTTGAAATACATCATGGAAAAATCAGTCTGGAGAGTTCGCATGATGGAAGTACAAAGGTTATTGTAAGTTTTCCACTGGATAAAAGTGTGTTCGAAGATGATCCGAATGTTCTGTTTGTTGAACCGGAAGATACAGGTGAGATAGAACCCCAGTTGTTGGACTTTTCGCAACCGAACCGGACAGTTGAGGAATTTATTCCATCTACTTCGGCAAGACTTAAAAAGACCTTGCTGATTGTTGAGGATCACAAGGATATTCGTCTCTATTTGAAAGTTATGTTTGGAAAAGAGTATAACCTGCTGATGGCTACCAATGGACAGGAAGGTATTGACATGGCTGTGAAAGAACTTCCGGATTTGATTCTTTGTGATGTAATGATGCCGGTAAAGAATGGATTCGATTGTTGCCGCGAGTTGAAAGGAGGACTGGAGACTTGTAGTATTCCTATCATTATGTTGACTGCCAAGGTAGAAGACGAGGATATTATACATGGTTTAGAATTGGGTGCAGACGACTATGTACTGAAGCCGTTTACTCCAAGCATTTTAAAAGCGAAAGTTCAAAATCTGATTAATAACCGGCAGGCATTGAAGCAGATGTATACGAAGTTGCTGATGTTGCCGGGAATGAATGCTGTAGATGTAGCTCAACCGGAACAGATGGAGACTGTGGCAGTAGAAGACCCGTTTATCAGTTCTGTCATTAAAATTGTAGAGGAAAATATTTGTAAGGCTGATTTTAGCGTGAAGAAACTAGCATCGGATATGAATATGAGTCAACCTACTTTGTATCGTAAGGTGAAGCAAAGTACGGATTATACAATTATTGAGCTTATTCGGGGAGTACGTATGCGCCGGGCAAGTGTATTGTTGAAAACAAAGGAATATGGAGTACAAGAAGTCGCAGAAATGGTGGGATATAATGATATTCCTACTTTTAGAAAGCATTTTGTCGACGCTTTTGGCATCACTCCTTCCACTTATGAATAAAAAAATGACTACTTTTGCACGCGAAAACCCTAAAAAGAAGGAATGAGCGTGCAAAGGTATTTTATTTATTTGGCTTATGACGGAACCAACTATCATGGTTGGCAGATTCAACCGAATGGGATTAGCGTGCAGGAATGTCTGATGAAAGCATTGTCTACCTTTCTACGTCGCGATATAGAAGTGGTGGGTGCTGGCAGAACGGATGCGGGAGTGCATGCATCTTTAATGGTAGCTCATTTTGATTATGAAGAGCTATTGGATACAGATTCTGTCACAGATAAGCTGAATCGTCTGCTCCCCCCGGATATTTCCATTTATCGGGTTTGCCGTGTAAAGCCGGATGCCCATGCTCGTTTTGACGCAACAGCCAGAACGTATAAGTATTATGTGACGACTGAAAAATACCCTTTCAACCGGCAATATCGTTGCCGTATTTTCAATCCATTAAATTATGAACGTATGAATGAGGCCGCACGTACCTTGTTCGAATATACGGACTTTACAAGTTTCAGCAAACTGCATACGGATGTAAAGACGAATATTTGCCATGTGACTCATGCCGAATGGACACAAGAGGAAGATGCTACCTGGGTATTTACCATCCGTGCCGACCGCTTTCTGCGGAATATGGTACGTGCCATAGTGGGAACTTTGATTGAAGTGGGGCGTGGAAAACTTTCGGTTGAAGGCTTCCGGCGTATTATAGAGCAGAAGGATCGTGGAAAAGCCGGAACGTCGGCTCCCGGCCAGGCTTTGTTTCTGGTGAATGTCGAATATCCCGAAGATATATTTGAAGTTAGTAAATTGTAATTAGTAGATACTCTCATGTGGTTATTATTAGCATTTCTCTCGGCGACTTTGCTGGGATTTTACGATGTATTCAAAAAGAAATCGCTGAAAGATAATGCGGTACTTCCCGTTTTGTTTTTAAACACTTTCTTTTCCAGTCTTATCTTCCTGCCGTTTATCCTGTTCTCCGTATATCAGCCGGACTTGTTGGGTGGAACGATATTCAATGTCCCGGTTGTGGGTTGGGAACAGCATAAATATATTATTATCAAGTCGTTTATCGTATTGTCTTCATGGATATTCGGTTATTTTGGAATGAAGCATTTGCCCATTACCATCGTAGGGCCTATCAATGCCACTCGTCCGGTGATGGTGTTGGTAGGAGCTATGCTTGTATTTGGCGAACGGCTGAATCTCTATCAATGGATTGGTGTAATGCTGGCTATCGCTTCTTTCTTTATGTTGAGCCGTTCGGGAAAGAAAGAAGGAATTGATTTCAAACATAATAAATGGATCTTCTTTATTGTATTGGCGGCAATAACAGGGGCTATCAGCGGACTGTATGACAAATATCTGATGAAGTCACTGAATCCGATGCTGGTGCAGTCCTGGTACAATGTCTATCAGGTCTTTATCATGTGTCCTATCTTGTTATTACTTTGGTGGCCGAAAAGAAAGTCCACCACTCCGTTTCGTTGGGACTGGACAATTATTCTTATTTCCATTTTTCTTTCGGCAGCAGACTTTGTCTACTTCTATGCACTGAGCTATGATGATTCGATGATCTCTATCGTTTCGATGGTTCGCCGGGGAAGTGTAATTGTTTCTTTCATTTTCGGAGCTCTTTTCTTCCGTGAAAAGAATTTAAAAAGCAAAGCGATTGACCTTATACTGGTGTTAATCGGAATGATATTCTTATATTTGGGGACTAAATATGATTGATATGAAAATAAATAAACTTTTTATCGCTATACTCTTTTCTGTTGTCGGGTTATTTTCCTTGACTTCCCTTCAGGCGCAAGAAGCCAAAACTTTGTTTGTGAATATGCCGGATTCTTTAAGTCCCTTGCTTACAAAAGTGAATCGTGAAGATTGTATAGACTTTCTGGAAAGTAAGATGAAAGCGCAAGTGGAAAACCGTTTCGGCAAGAAGTCGGAGATGACTGATCTTGGTAAAGACTATATCCGTATGCAAATGTCAGCTCAATCTACCTGGCAGATGAAAGTGTTGGCACTAAATGATTCAACGAACATAATCTGTACAGTATCTACTGTTTGTGCTCCAGCTTGTGATAGCAGCATCCGTTTCTATACGGACGACTGGAAACCGCTTACTACATCTCTCTTTATTACCTTGCCCTTGATGGATGATTTTCTGAATGCTCCCGATTCAACAGGAGTTTATAAGTTTGATGAAGCACGTCGCTCGGCAGATATGCTATTGATGAAAGCCGATTTTAATAAAGAAAATACGGAACTGACACTTACGTTAACAACCCCCGACTATATGTCAAAAGAAACAGCAGAGAAACTGAAACCGTTTCTCCGCTGCCCTGTAGTCTACCATTGGAAAAATGGAGCATTTGTTAAATTGAGAATTGAGAATTAAAAATTGAGAAATAAGCTGCGCTGTGGCTATCTCTGGATATTCTCAAAATAAAAAAATATAAGGCAACTAATTCTTTACGAGTTAGTTGCCTTTTTGATATTTTTAATCAGCGGGATTATTGAATAATCCCTATTTCTCAATTTTTAATTCTCAATTCTCAATTTAACAAGCATTCGTTGATGAACGCTGTCATTTCCGGTGTGTTTGCTTCCACACTTTGAAGTAATTTGAATTGTGCTTTGGTGCGAACGAGGTTGTGTTCCGGATATTTGATTTTATAATAAGTATCTCCGTTGATATAATCTGCCAGGAACCGCACGCACTGCATGTATGGGAATAAAGCAGCCGCATAAGGAAGATTTTCAATCTCGATCTGCGTCAGGAATGATTTAGCTCCTTTCAGATAACCCTTGGTAAATGCTTTGAATATTTCCATATTGAAGTTTACACGATCAAGGTCTTTGTCGTCTTCATCACCTGTGTTGGCACCTGTACGTAGGAAGTCACCATAATCGGAGAATATAAAGCTAGGCATTACCGTATCCAGGTCGATGACACAAAGCACTTTACCATCCTCGTCGAACATCATGTTATTCACTTTCGTATCGCAGTGGCAAACGCGTTTGGGAAGTTTTCCTTCACGATATAAACGTTCAGCTTTACACATTTCATCTGCGCGTTTCTCTATTTCATCCAAATAGTACTTCACTTCTGATACCCGTCCGGCAGCATCCTTTGCAACGGCTTCACGTAATTGTTTGAGGCGGAACTCCATGTTGTGGAAATCGGGTATGGTTTCACCCAATGTTTCCGGAATATCGGCCAACATAGCCTGGAAGCTGCCGAAGGCTTCTCCTGCATAGTTGGAATATTCGGGATTCACCGTCTCATACGTTTTTGCACGTGGGATGAATACCATCACACGCCAATAGCTGTCACCGTCGAACCAGTATGTTTTACCTTCTTCTGTTTCGAGGAAACTCAACACCTTGCGGTCTATATCCGATTCTCCGGCTTCCGTCAGTTTCTTGCGAATGTGATTGGTAACAGCAGTAATATTGGATTGAAGCATTTCTACATTCTGGAAAATGGCATGATTGATGCGTTGCAAAACATAGTCGGGAGCATCTGCTTCTTTGGTATTTACTTTATAAGTGTCGTTGATAAGTCCTGCACCCAAAGGTTTGATTTCTTCTATCGTACCTTGGACTTTAAATTTAGCTACGATGCTAGATAAATCTTTCATGTTTTTTTTCTTTAAAAATTTATACAAAGGTTATCGATAATCATATTTAGCAGCTTCGTTGGCCTGGTTAGCCGAGCGAACGGGCACTAATGTGAAGCCCCACTGGTAATCACGGTTAGCCGGGATTTGGTGGAAAGGTTCCGGGCGAGCGCCCCAACTGTCATATCCGCCTACTCCTTGTTGCTTCATATCCACACAAACTTCAACGAAATCTCTGGGAGTGATGTCGTTGACATGATGCATTCTACGTAATACGTTGCGGGCGGCGTTTTCATCGTGATTGGCAACCTCTTCCGGGCTGAAGTTATTCCATTGGTAAGGGTGGGGCAGAGCTTCTTCAGAGTCAAAGTCTTCGATAGAGTTGCGCAAGGCATTGAATCCGATAAGACTGTCCGCTACCAAAACCAGACTGTTTCCTTTATTAGGAGATAAAGCGATCCAACGGGTATCTGTGTGATGTCCGTTTTCCTGTGGACGCACATAGTTGAAGTACATTTGATCCGCTGTTGTCTTATATACGCCAACGAGCGTTCCGTGATTGCGGTCGATATAATTCTCTTCCGGGCCACGGCCAAAGTATTGTACATTATTCATCTGTGCCGGCAAGCGGAAACGCACCCCGATACGGGGGACTTCCAATTTGGAGGCAGCCTTGCGGGCAGCATCACTTCCGGGGGTAAATGTAGCCATGCGGGTAGCTTCGGAAACTTCTGTTTCTGTAGGCTGCATATCCGTTGATGTGAACTTGGCATTTACGTTGACTATTCCGTTCGGATAGATTTTGTAAGTGACGACATACAAGTTGCCGGCAGCCAATAAGTAGGTCACATTTAAAGAAACTGCTCTATCCTCTGTTGTCATGGTAGCATCCGTTATGCGGAAGTTTTTGCTTGATTGCTTCCATACCTGCAAGCGTTTAGGAGCGCTGTTACCATAATCATTATCATTAGGAGCACGCCAGAAGTTAGGCTGAATACCAAATCCGTCTTTGAAATATTCAGTACCGTCTACTTTATACGAGGTTACTAATCCGCTATTCTTGTTGAATACAAAGTTTACTTTGGAGGAAGAAACGATTAATTCATCTCCTTGGGTTGTTGTTTTCAATGCCGGACCGTTTGCTTTATAAATACTCTTCTCTGCTTGAATAGGAAGTTGGAACTGGTCGTATGCAATTTCATATCCGGTTGGAATCAGCGGTTCAGGTTCTGTGGTTGTTACACTGAAGTTGACAAAATATTCTGTTCCCGGTTGGGCTTTCAGACTATTTACCGGTACGGTGAACTCTTTAGAGGCTTGCGGAGCAATATCCAAAGATACTTTTCCACCTTTTATTGTCTTCCCGTTAGCGAGTATATGGTAGTGAATCTGATACTTTTTCAGGTTAGTGAAATAGAAACGGTTGGTGATTTTGAATATACCGGCTGCGGCATCTACTGCTTCAAAACCTACATTCTGATGTACATATTTCACTTCAGCCATTGCCGGATGCGGACCACGATCCGGATTGACAAGACCGTTGCAGAGGAAGTTACCATCGCTCGGTGCGTCTACCCCGAAGTCACCTCCGTAAGCCCAGTATTCTCTTCCATTTTTATCTTTTTGGAGAAGGCCCTGGTCTACCCAGTCCCAGATATATCCGCCTTGGAGATTCGGATATTTGTAAATTGCCTGCCATTGTCCCCACAGATTTCCGGTGGAGTTTCCCATGGCATGTGCGTACTCGGAAGGGGCTACAGGACGGTCACTACCATTCTTTCCGATATTTTCCAGCCAGTCGGCACCCGGATATTGCGGAACATACATATCGGAATTCCATTCCCATTGAGCACGTTCATAGTTGACCGGACGATTCATCAGGTCTTTGTCTGCCTCTTTCACCCACAGATAAGTCTGATAGAAATTATATCCGTTTCCGGCTTCATTTCCCAGCGACCAGAATGTAACGCTCGGGTAGTTCTTATTACGTTCAAACATATTGATGGTGCGATCCATGTGTGGTTTCAGCCATTCGGGATTGTTTCCCAGTGAACCGCCTTTCCGGAGATCATAATACATTCCGTGGCTTTCCACATTGGCTTCATCATATACATAAAGTCCGTATTCATCACAAAGCTCATAGAAACGGCGGTCTTGCGGATAGTGGCAAAGGCGTACACTGTTTAAGTTATGCTGCTTCATCAATTCGAAGTCACGGCGCATCAAATCCTCTGTTACATAATGACCTGTTGACGGATTATGTTCGTGGATATTTACCCCTTTCAGTTTCAGAGGCTGACCGTTGATGAATAAGCAGACATATGGTTTTCCGTTAGCAGCTTTCTGTTCGATAGGCTTGATCTCAATCCGGCGGAATCCTACATTGAAAGGAATGATTTCATTGACTTTGCCATTCTCTTTTACTGTCATCAACAGTTTGTATAGATTCGGATGTTCGGAAGTCCATGTGCTGACATCTGTCAGATTCTTATCGAAAGAAAGTGTACGCACTTCGTTCGATGGAATATAGGCTGTCTTCTCTTCAGTAGCTACAACTTTTCCTTGTGCATCCAATAGTTCATAAACTAATGTAAGATTAGTTGCAGCCTTTTCATGATTTCTCAAATCGACATTTAAACCGAAGATTCCATTTTTGTAACTGTCGTCCAGCGTAGACTTAATTCGGAAATCTTTGAGAGCGGCTTTAGGTTGTGAATACAGAAAAACATCGCGTTCAATACCACTCATACGCCAGAAGTCCTGACATTCAAGATATGAACCGGTGCTCCAACGGAAGATTTTAACTGTAAGTACGTTCTTTCCGGGCTTCACATAGTTGTTGATAAGAAATTCTGCCGGATTTTTGGAATCTTCACTATATCCTACTTCTTGTCCGTTGATATATACATATACGCCGGACTTAGCTCCTGCCAGATGCAAGTAGATATCCCGCCCGTCCCAGTCTGCCGGAATATCGATGTCCCGGCGATAAACTCCTACCGGATTGGCTTCGGGAAGAGTAGGAGGTTGCGGGTTCCGAGGTTTGAATTCATAACCATGATTGGTGTAGATGGCTATTCCGTGTCCTTGTACTTCCCAGTTTCCGGGCACCTGAATATCATCCCACGAATCTGTATTGGTGTTCGGATCGGTAATGTTGTCGGGAAGCTTTTTATAAGAGTCTACGAAGTAGAATTTCCAGGTTCCGTTCAACAAGCGGTAATACTTGCTTCGTTCGAACTTGCCACTCAAAGCATCAGCGCGATTGTTGTATGTCATAAAAGAAGTACGTGGATACTCTTTGTTGACTTCAACTACCTGCACGTCCTGCCAATAAGGTTTCACGGCTTTCTCAGCCATTGTACTAAGTGTTGTCAGGGAAAATATTCCCATGAAAATACCTGTTAATAAATTGGGGGTTGGTCGAAATTTCATGTATCTCAATATTGGTTTTTCATTTCTTTTTTATTTTACTTTGATATGATCGAATCCTTCTCCATACACTCCGATGACAGCACTTTGCGATACAAATGCATTCGGGTCTATGTCTTTTATCAATCGGAAGATGATAGGCGATTCCCTTTTCTTGGCTAATACAAACATCATCTTTACTTCTCGTCCTGTATAAAAGCCGGTTGCATTGATAATCGTCACTCCCCGGTGTGGATATTCGTTAATATGCCGTCCTATTTCTTCATATTTGTTAGATATGATAAAGAACTGTACGGATTGGCGGGCACTATTCACTACCTGGTCGAGAACGAAACTACAAATATAAAGAGTTACAAACCCATACACCACTTTTTCCCAGTCTTTTAAGACAAAATAACTGGAAGAAATGATAATCATATCGCAGATAAGCACGACTCTTCCTAATGTGATGTCCCGGTATTTGTTGATGATGGCTGCAATAATATCTGTACCTCCCGTACTTCCATTGGCCGAAAAGGCAACACCTATGCCGCCTCCACAGAAGGATGCTCCGATGACACATGCCATAAAGGGCTGGTCGTGGAGAAGACCGAAACCTGCCGTCAGTTTTTGAATGACGGACAGAAAGAAGGTGAGAGTAAATACACCGAAAATAGTTTTGATGCAAAACTTTAGTCCCAGCAACTTGAGTGCCAGTAACAGCAAGAAGAGGTTGATGCTGAAGTACGTATATTGTACCGGAAAACCTGTGGCCCAATATACGATAGAAGCAATACCCGGTACTCCCCCGGTGGTGATATCGTTAGGCAACAGAAAAACGGTCCAACCGATACCATACAAAATCATGCCGATGGCAATCATTACATAATCTCTGGCTTCACGGATAATGCTTTGCTTAGAAGGCTTTGGAATAGCTGTTTTCATAAACGTGATAATGATAATCTATAAAATGTTCAAACACGAACCCATGAATAATCCGGCTTTGGGGGAGAAGCCGGATTGGTTCATTATGCTCGTGCTAAAAGGAAATATTCTGTTTTATTTTGCAAAAGCGTGACGGTAGCCTTGTACTTTATTCCATCCACCACGAGTGAAGTCGGGTACTTCTACCGGAGCTGAATTGTTTTCGATAGAAAGTCTGGTAAGTTCAGCCATGCAACACCATTCTGCCAAGTCATAAACGTCCATATCCAATGGCAGTCCATTCTGCAAGCAATATGCCAGGCGGTAGTCCATGATAAAGTCCATACCACCGTGTCCACCTACTTTCTTGGCTGTTTCTTCCAGCTCTATATGAATAGGATCTTTATATTTATCCATCAAGGCTTTCTTTACGTTTTCAGGTACAGAACCATGTGCATTCAGATTCTCATGATTAGGCACATCTTTTGAATCAACTTGTGAAGGTCTCAGGCAATATTCTTCAATCGGATATTTGCTTGCATAACCATCGGCTCCCACTATTTGATACATACGGCTGTATGGGCGTGGAGTCATTACGTTGTGCTGAATCAACATTGTTTTTCCGTTCTCTGTGCGAATCAGGGTAGAAGTCTGGTCACCATTCTGGAAGTCGGTCACTTCTTCTCCTGTTTGTTTCTTAATATAAGCCGGTCCGTTGACAGCTTTCGTATCCATTGATACCAATGTTTTCATGCGGTCACCACGGTGGATATTAAGTACCTGACAAGCAGGACCCATGCCGTGGGTAGCATATACATCGCCACGGTGCAGATGATTATAATCCATTCGCCAGTTATTCCAGTATTCAGGCCAGAAATCTTCCAGATTGTGGATATATGAACCTTCTACATGAAGCACTTCTCCGAATACGCCTTGTTGTGCCATGTTTAAAGAGGTCAGTTCAAAGAAGTCATATACGCAGTTTTCGAGCTGCATACAATGTTTACGGGTCTTTTCGGAAGTATTGATTAGCTGCCAGATTTCATCCAGTGTCATGGCGGCAGGAACTTCGATAGCTACATGTTTGCCATGTTCCATGGCATAAACACCCATTGCTGCATGATGTTTCCAGTCGGTGGCTATGTATACCAGATCAATATCGTCTCGTTCACAAAGTTGCTTCCATGCCTCTTCCGAACCGCTGTAAGAAGCAGCTTCAGGAAGTTCGGCATTCTTCAAAATTTCTTGTGATTTTTCAACACGTTCGGGAAGCAGGTCGCATAATGCTACAATCTTAGTTCCCGGGATATGGGTCCAGCGTGCCACGGCGCCGGGACCACGCATTCCTAATCCGATGAAACCGACACGAACGGTATCAATTTTAGGAGTAACGAGTTGGATTACATCTTCTTGTCCGGCAGGGCGGGCAGGAGTTTCTACTTTGATGGGAGTAAAGGCTTCCGGAGCCTTTGGTTGTTGAGTACAACTGGTGTGCCAAGTTAACAAAGCCAAGCCGATGGCAGTGACTGTAAGTAGTTTCTTCATCATATTTTAAAGTTTTTAATAGGGGTTATTCGCTGTTTTTCATTTACGTGTCAAAAATAGCAATTAATTAGCCAATTATTTGTATTTATAATCGATATTTTCATCAGATAAGTTTCTATTATGAGGTAAAAAATGAGTCAGGCTTTTTCTACCTGATTTTGTGTAGGCTTATGTGACGTCAAATACATATAAAAGACATGTCATAAAGAGACTCTTCCTAAAAAAAAGTCACCTTTTTAGAATTGCTTAACGTTTACTACTCTTGTTGGGGTAAGCTACCTGCTTCAGCTGTACTTCTGTTGGAACCTAGTATTTGTATTTTTTCCAGGCTCCCCTGGTGAAATCCGGAATTTCTACTGCCATGCTCTTATTCAGTACAGATTTTTCACTTAGTTCTGTGATGCACGACCACTCGGCAGCGTCGTATACATCCATATCCAGTGGAAGCCCGTTGCGCAGACAATGAATAAGGCGGTAATCCATTACATAATTCATCTCATTAGGTAGGCCTCTGCGATGTGCTTCTTCGCCAATGGTTGCGCTAAAAGGATGTTTATAGCGTGCCGTCATTTTTTCTAGCAGTTCTCCTTCAAGTGGAGTGTCTCCATTAGGATCCAGGGCGATACAGGGGACAGGGTATTTCTGGGCGAATCCCAGTGTGCCGCATATTGTTTGAAGGCGGCTGTAAGGACGTGGGGTGGATATGGCGTATTGAAGCATGATCGTCTTCCCTTTGAGCGTGTGGATGAGAGTGGTATTTACATCTCCCAATTGATATTTCTGGTGGGCTTCCGGTGAATATTCGCCGAATAGTCTGCGGGCATATTCGCTCATTCCTGCCTGATGAGTAGACATGGAAACAAGATATTCCATTCTGTCGCTGCGATGAATATCCAGTATCTGACAGGCGGGGCCTAACCCATGAGTGGGATAAGGATTGCCTGTATGTTCGATGCTGTATCTTTTTCCCCAATGGTTGTGGTAGCCGCCTTCGCTCTCTTCGGCAAAGTACATTGAACGAAGATCGTGAATGTAGGCTCCTTCTACATGCATGATTTCTCCGAACAGTCCTCGTTGGGCCATATTGAGGGTCATTAGTGCAAAAGGATCATAACAACAATTTTCGAGCATGATGCAGTGTCGCCTGGTTTTTTCTGCAGTGTCTACTAACTGCCAACATTCTTCCACGCTCATAGCAGCCGGAACTTCAATGGCTACATGTTTATTGCATTCCATTGCGAAGGTTGCCATTGGAGTGTGCATTAACCAGTCGGTACAGATGAATATTAAATCTGCTTCGTCCGATTCGCACATCTTTTTCCATCCCTCCACTCCAGTATATCCTGTGGCTTCGGAACGGCCGGCTTCTTTTAATAGTTGTTGAGCCTTACTTAAATTTCCTTCTCTTATTTCACAAAGAGCTTTGATTTCTACTCCTTCAATTTGCAGATAACGTTGTAAGGTGAGCAATCCTCGATTGCCCAGTCCTATAATCCCGATGCGGACAGTGGGGATAGGGGGATGTGCTAGCCGGAGTACGTGCGATTGTACCGGAGAATTCTTCATAAGCTTAGCGGACTAAAGTTAAACAAAAAAAAGAGAATCTAATTTCTCAGATTCTCTTTGGAGAGCGGAAGACGGGGCTCAAACCCGCGACCCTCAGCTTGGAAGGCTAATGCTCTATCAACTGAGCTACTTCCGCAATTTTTTGTGGGCAAAGATGGATTCGAACCACCGAAGTCGAAAGACAGCAGATTTACAGTCTGCCCCATTTGGCCACTCTGGTATTTGCCCTTTTTTGCTTTTGAGGAGGTTTGTTTCTCAATTGCGGTGCAAAGATACAACTATTTATTTAAACTCCAAACAAAATCGATCATTTTTATTGCAGTAATTGCACATTCATCTCCTTTGTTACCCAGTTTGCCACCGGCACGATCCTCTGCTTGCTCCATTGTATTTGTGGTAATTAATCCGTAAATAACTGGTATATCGCCAGTTGCGTTTAATTCGGTAATTCCTTGGGTTGCTCCCATGCAAACATAATCAAAATGTGGAGTATCTCCTTTAATTACGCAACCAATTGCAATAATTGCATCAAGATCGCAATTTTCCATCATTTGGTTGGCTCCAAAAGTAAGTTCGAAACTTCCCGGTACAGTTTTCACCAGAATATTTTCGTCTTTTGCTCCATGTTTTTTTAATGTATCGACTGCACCTTTCAGTAAAGCACCGGTAATATTGAAATTCCATTCGGATACGACGATACCAAATTTCATTGCTTCTGCATTCGGAACGGAATTGAAATCATATTCGGATAAGTTATGGTAAGCTGTTGCCATAGTTAATTAAAAGTTGAGGATTATAAAATGGAAATTTGAGAGTATGAGAGATTAAGAAGAAAGGCACGGATTTCACGGATTCCACGGTTTTAATAGATAGTCCGCTTAATCCGGTGTAATCCGTGCCTCGATTCCCTTATATAATAAGGTATATTATTTTTTCATCAATTTAGCTTGCTCGATATATTTGTCGATGTCCATAGCCTGATAAGATTGGAAGTATTTATCCTTGATCTTAGTGTAAGCGTTTACAGCATCGTCATATTTTCCCTGTTTTACCAGGATTTCACCGGCTTGTATCAGGAAGATCGGGCTTAATGTGTTGTTGTCTGCTTTGTCTGCAGCCGACAGTAAAGTAGAAGCCGCTTTGTCTAATTGGCCAAGTTGTGCATAGCAGTTACCTGCAGCACCCAAGATTGCCGGGGCAACCATTTGGTCTTTTCCATTGAAACTGTCCAGCATCTTCACTGCTTCTTCATATTTGCCAAGTTGTGCGTAGCAAATACCAGCATAAGCTTTTGCCAGATTTGCCGCTTTTGTTCCGCTGTAGTCATCGGCAACTTTCAGGAAACCTGCATAACCGATGCTGTCGCCATTCAAAGCCTGCTCAAAAGCATCCTGTTCAAAGTATTCCTGTCCTTTGAAAAGAGCTGCCTGTGCTTTTTCCTCACGTGGTTCAGCATAGAGGTTTTTGTACATGATAAAACCTGCTACAATAATAATCACAGCAACAACACCGCCAATAATTGCGTTTTTGTACTTGATAAGAAATGCTTCCGATTGTGTCAGTGCATCTTCTACGTTCAGATGTTCGTTCTGATTCTTTTGTTCTGCCATTTTATATGATTCTTTTTGTTATTATTCACCGTTTGATATTTCGACTCGCAAAAGTAGTTTTTTTATATCTACAAACGAAATTTAGAAGCATCTTTTTTTGTTTTACACCCGAAAACCACGAAAATCTTGCTACTTTTGTGAACAAATTAACGTGTACACAATGATACTGAAACGAATATCTGTATTAAACTATAAGAATCTGGAAGAGGTAGAACTGGGATTCTCTGCTAAGCTGAATTGCTTTTTCGGACTGAATGGAATGGGAAAGACGAATCTGCTGGATGCGGTGTATTTCTTGTCTTTCTGTAAGAGCTCCGGAAACCCGATTGATTCTCAAAATATTCGTCATGAACAAGACTTTTTCGTGATTCAGGGCTTTTATGAAGCGGAGGACGGAACTCCTGAAGAGATTTATTGTGGGATGAAACGCCGTTCGAAGAAACAATTTAAACGGAACAAGAAAGAATATAGTCGTTTTTCGGACCACATCGGTTTTCTGCCCCTGGTGATGGTTTCACCTGCCGATTCCGAATTGATAGCCGGAGGAAGTGAGGAGCGCCGCCGGTTTATGGATGTAGTGATTTCGCAGTATGATAAGGAATATCTTGAAGCGCTGATACGGTACAATAAAGCATTGGCGCAGCGTAACACATTGTTGAAGAGTGAGTTTCCGGTGGAGGAGGAGCTGTTTCTTGTATGGGAGGAGATGATGGCGCAAGCCGGTGCAATCGTATTCCAGAAGCGTGAAGCGTTTATCCGGGAGTTTATTCCTATTTTCCAATCTTTCTATTCCTTTATTTCGCAAGATAAAGAGGTGGTGGGACTATCTTATGAGTCTCATGCGCGGGATGCTTCTTTGTTGGAAGTGTTGAAGCAAAGCAGGGAGAGGGATAAGATAATGGGATTCTCTTTGCGTGGCATTCATAAAGATGAGTTGAATATGTTGTTGGGTGAATTCCCGATAAAGAAAGAAGGTTCGCAGGGACAGAACAAAACGTATCTGGTAGCATTGAAACTGGCACAGTTTGATTTTTTGAAACGTACCGGTCGGACTGTTCCTTTATTATTACTGGATGATATTTTTGATAAGTTGGATGCTTCCCGTGTAGAGCAAATTGTGAAGCTGGTGGCCGGAGACAATTTCGGGCAGATATTTATAACGGATACGAACCGGGGACATCTCGATCGTATTTTACATAAGGTAGGCAGCGATTATAAAATATTTCGTGTAGAGGAGGGTACAATTCAAGAAACGGAGGCTGAAAATGAAGCGCAATGATGCCGAACAAATAGGAAAACTGATTCAACAGTTTCTTCGTCAGGAGAGTTTGGAATCTCCGCTGAACGAACAAAGGCTGCTAGATGCCTGGCCTCAAATCTTGGGACCGGCGGCGGCTTATACCAGCAATCTTTATATTCGTAATCAGACATTGTATGTGCATCTGACTTCTGCTGCTCTTCGTCAGGAATTGATGATGGGGCGTGAGGTATTGGTACGCACGCTGAATCAGAAAGTCGGGGCTACCGTTATTACAAATATTATTTTTCGTTGAAGAAAGATATTCTGTCTATCACCTTTATGCCTAGCTTCCGGAGTGTTTCGGTTGCACGGTTGTAATAAAAAGGATTTTCCAAATATTGATTGTTATGGGCGTCTACGCCGATGATAGCGGTGCAACCTTCATGGGCGGCTATTTTCCAGAAATCCGGATGAGGAATGGTAGTAATACCATGAATGTCATTATATTCTTCATATCCGATATTATATTCCAACGGTAAGTTTAACCGTACTGCTGTCCGGCAGATATGCCTGCTGACTAGCTTACAATGACGATCGAACTCGGGGTAAGAACGCATAAATAAATCCGGATGGGCAAGGTAGGCAAATAGTCCGCTTTCCATTCCTTCAATAGCACTCTCTTCATAGAGTTCGAGCATGTCTACCGAATCTGTATTCCGGCCGAAGTAGGGAAACTTCTCATCTGTGTGAAAATGGTGATTTCCGAAGATGATATAGTCCAGTTTATATTCTTTGATGACTCCTTTTAGCCAGTGTATGTATTCAGGAAAATATTCGCATTCCAATCCTATTTTTATGCTGATTTGATTTTTATATTTCTCTTGCAGCGAACGGATGCTTTCCACATATTCCGCTAATTCTTCGGGAAGCATCCGGATGTCGGATATATAATCAGTGTGGTATTTCCATGGAGTGTGGTCAGAAAAACCTAATTCTTGATAGCCGCCTTTGATGGCACTTAAAACAAATTCTTCGTCACTCCCTGTCGCATG
>ENA-UOJR01000085-UOJR01000085.1-human-gut-metagenome-genome-assembly--contig:-C115P-NODE-85-length-141066-cov-48.668281_pt1 | contig 141066 bp, 126 predicted proteins | sample MGYA00242354_ERZ723901 | MGnify/ENA metagenome assembly ERZ723901
TTTTCCTCATTATAACATACCGCGAGGGCTGTTGCGAGACTTTGTCAACAGCGCCTTTTTGTCCCGAGGTTTGGACGGCTTGGTCTTATCGGGAGCGGCCTTGCCATCCTTGGACGGGCGACCTCTGCCGGGCTTGGCGGCCTTGTCCTTTTCCGTGGGCGGCTTCTGCTTGGCAGCCTTTTTCTCCTCCTTGGACACCTCGTCACGGGCAGCGGCAAAATCCACCACCTTGCCGGAATGTGCCGGGGCGGGATCGTCCTTGCCGGGAGCGAGCGGCTGATCCTGTTCCTTTTCGGTTTTGGGTACTTCGGGAGCGGCAGGCTCCTCCACCTCGGCGTGGGTAACAGCGTCAGCGGGATCGGGTACGGCCTCGCCCATTTCAAAGAGCGCCGCCTGCCCCTCATGCTCCAGCATGACCGCCTCTGCGTCGGTCAGCGCAGGTTCGGGAGTTAGCTGCTCCGGCACGGCGGCATTTTCTACCGTGGGAGCGGGAGCCTCGGCGGGCGGAGCTGCCTCTGGAATGTTTTTCTTATCATCTGCCATTTGCAAACCTCCTTTTTGTGACATGAAAAAAGCCAGTCCGCAGACTGGCCAGCAACGGGAAACCTCCTTTCCGTTTGATTTATATGGGAACGTCGCCCATAGTCTCGTTAGACGACGAATTTTTTGATTTTCTTGTCACCTTTTATCTAATTGCGTACACATATAGTACGAAGAAAATAGAAACAATAGGTTCTTATGAAATGGTCGGCACACAATATCTTGTGGTGTGCCGACTAAATATATTGAAAACGTCGTGCTAATGTGATATACTTTTAATAAATTATGGAATTCTACTGGTGTGGTGGAGAGGTGTTTCTTTTGACGTCTGGGATAAATATAGCACAGGCAATACGAGAAAATTCTCTGTATGCGTTGGCCTGTCGTCAAAATAAAGAAAGAGAAAAAATATGCTTTTTTATTTCCCACAAAGATGAAGATACCGATGCAGCGATAGCATTAGGTAAACACATTACAGAGGATTTTGGATTCAACATTTATTTGGACGTATACGACAAAGAATTACAGGAAGCTGATAAAAACAATGATCCAGAGGGTGTTGTTAGCGCTATCCACAAGGGAATACAATATGCCTCACATCTGTTATGCGTTGTTACCGAAAAGTCAAAGGATTCTTGGTGGATTCCCTATGAAATAGGCTTTGCTCAAGCCAATGGAGTTAAAACATCATCCATTAAGATAAAACAAGCAGAATACCTGCCAACATACTTGCGGGTGGATAATTCACCCGTATTCTGCACTATTGGGGAGTTGGACGATTATTTGAGTAAGAATTGGCCATACGGCGGGCTGTTCTCTAAAAAGGTAACAGGAGCAAGTAACGAGGAAACATATCTATATTTTGAAAAATGAGAGGGTGTGTGACTTAAGTGCTTGGATTTATTAAACTTAACTTGAAATACATTGGAAACGTAGGATTAAAAATTGCTGGTTCTCTGTTTAGCTTATTAACACTTTGGCTGACCTTTGTTTCGTGGGATGATATGGGGATTACTTCAAAATGTAATAGATTGCTGATCCTCATTGCCACTGTTTTAGCCTCTGCAGTTATTGCTGTCGTGACCCTGTTTCTTAAGAGAAGCTCCTTAGTTTGGGAACAGGGGACAGGAAAGATTAGGGCGGTATATGATGATATAATCAAAATCGGTTTTCCACAGAAGGACAAAGGTGAAAAGATAGTTGTCATACCCGTGAATAACTGCTTTGACACCATTGTGGGGGACGGGGTTGTATCAGCCAAAACAATCCATGGACAATGGATTAAGAACATGAATAAACATGGTGTGAGTACAGCCAAGTTGGATAAAATTATTGGCCAAGCCATCATTGATCAAGGGTTGCAGCCCACTAAAGTATATACTAGAAAGGAAAAGTCAAAGGGAAAGCTTGAGCGCTTTCCTATAGGAACCGTTTTACCTATTGCGGGAGGCAATGGACTAACATATTATTTATTGGCGCTATCGGAGTTTGACGAGAACTTAAATGCCCAATGTTCAAAAGAAGATTTTGTTGGGTGCATTCAGTCTCTAATCTCCTTTTATGATAGGAACGGGCAAGGTAACCCTGCATATCTCCCGCTTATGGGAACAGGACTTTCGCGTGTTAATATTTCACAAAGTGAGTCCTTGAACATAATTGTTAATATGCTTAGACTTAACCGTGACAAAATACACGGAGAATTAAATGTTGTTGTTTATAGCAAAGAGAAGAACATGGTTTCCATACACGATGTATAGGGAGGTGTGATTGAATGGCATATAGAAACGGAACATATATAGCTTTTGACGGAAACGACACTACTGATCCGACAAGAAGTGATATGAAGTATTACGGGTTACTGCAAGCGTGGAACAAAAATAAAAGCAACACCTTAACATTCAGTGACAGTCACAAAAAAACGTATCAAGTTCGGGATTCGAGTACAATTAAAACTTTGCAAAACCGCCTTCTCGAACGAATGAGATCGTCGAAAAATATGCTAATAATTATTTCGAGGGATACTTCCTGGGATCGTGGGATGTTAAACTTTGAAATCGAAAAAGCTGTGGACTATTATGAAATACCTCTTATCGTCGCCTATGTTGGTTACGAATACATCCTCGCTCCCACAAAGCTATCTGAACTGTGGCCCAAGGCATTAAGTGAGCGGATATCCAATGGAACCGCAAAATGCATCCATATCCCATTCAAAGAAAAGGCCATTATGTCAGCAATATCGCAATTTAGCGTGCACAGCACAGGAGATGACATTTTGACATCTCCTTATACAATCTATACTGAGCAAACCTATGTTGACTGGGGCTACAAGCAAAAATAAAAATCAAAAAAGTGCATAGCAGTAAAATTGCCCGCGTATTGAAGCGCTCTTTTGGCCCGGTTTAGGGGGGTATGTAACCGCACTAACCGGGAGAGCGCTTGACTGGCAGTCAAGAGGTCAGCGGTTCGATCCCGCTTATCTCCACCAAGAAAGACCACAACGGAAGTTGTGGTCTTTCTTTTTGCTTTTCGAAACGGAAGTTGTGTCCGCTTTGAAAAAACTACGTTCCGCTCATCAGCTGCGCCAGAAGTTCCATGAGCTTTGACTTGACCACAATGCCGCCGGTCGTATTTTGCGACAGGATACCGTCGCACAGCGGGGAGAACGCTGCGCTCCACCATTGGAGCGTGTTTTGCCCGTGCACGGCACAATAAAGCAGCATCACTGCAAGGCCAATCATCAGAGAAAGCTCCCATTTTGTCCATTTCATCAGAAAAAACCGCCCATCTCAAAGAATTTGCTTTGAGTATGGACGGTTTTTGCGTTTCTTAAACAAATTCGGCAAAGAATGCTTCAACGCGATCGCCTTGCAGCACTTCGCATGCGTTGCGGCAGAGCACTTCATCGGAGAAAAGACCGAATACTGCGCTGCCGGAGCCGGTCATCGCCGCGCATGCGGCGCCGTTTTCAACAAGCGCGCGCTTGATCTCCTCGATGCGCTCCCGCTGCGCGTCAGGAAGCGCCTGCTCAAAAACGTTTTGCACGTTTGCACAGAGCGCGCCGCAATCGCCGCGCGCAATGGCGGAGAGCATCGCGTCCGTGTCGGGGCGATGTGAGAGCATCACGCCGTCCACGCGCGCGAAGAGCGCTGGCGTGGAGATGGGGAAGTCCGGCTTGCAGACGGCGACAAAGCACTCCGGCGCGGGATTCAGAACGGTCAACTTTTCACCGCGGCCCTCGGCGAGCTGTGTGCCGCCGCAGATGCAGAAGGGAACGTCGCTGCCGATGCGCGCGCCGATCTGCTCGAGCCGCTCGTCCGTGAGCGCGGGGGAGACAAGATCGCGCAGTGCGCGCAGCACCGCCGCTGCGTCCGCGCTGCCGCCGGCCATACCGGCTTCGGACGGGATGCGCTTGATAAGCGCGATGTCGATGCCGCCGCGGTAGTCCATGGCCTCGCAGAAGACCTTTGCCGCTTTGACGGCGAGGTTGCGTTCATCGCACGGCAGTTCCGCGCCCGCGACGCGGCAGGCAATACCCTTGTCCGTGAGCGTAACGGTCACATCGTCGTGGAGCGAGATGGTCTGCATGACCATTTTCATCTCGTGGTAGCCGTCATCGCGCTTGCCGAGAATGTCGAGCGTCAGGTTGAGCTTGGCGTAGGCGGGAACGCTTATGCTGCGCACGGGCTCCTCCACCGGCGCGTCGAGCGCCTTGCCGCAGTGGGGGCAGTAGGCAACGCTATCGCCTATGCGTCCGAGCGGCCTGCCGCAGTGCGGGCAGCGATAGTAAAGTGCCCCGATCACGATGGCAAAGAGCATGATCGCGATGCCGAGAATGACGAGCGGTATGCTGACGCTTGTGCCAACGCCGCTGAGCAGTGCGCCGGAAAGCAACAGCGGTGTTTGGAGTTTTTGAACCCTGCGATAATTCATCAGGGGCTTTTTGCCATTCATTGCGGCCTCCTTCTGTGCTCAGTGTTTCTTTTTCTTGTGCTGAATTTTCTTCTTCTGTTCGGGCTCCGGCTCATTGGCGACCCACGCGCCGCAGTGCGGGCAGCGCTTCGGTGTGCCGCGGCCAAGGTGTTCGCCGCACTTGGGACAGCGGTAAAAGCGCCACCAGACGATGAGCGAAGCGCCCATCATCATAAGACCGATGAGTGCGGCGACATTGTTTTGAAATCCCCATGCGCCGACGAGGGAGACCAGCGCGCCGCCCCAAAGCAATACGTCCTGCCAGATCCTGGCTGTTTTCAAATCCATAATGAATCCTCCTGATGAGAAAAGCGCCGCAAGGCGGCGCTTTTCTGCAATGGTTGTAATTGATCAGCGGATTTTGCGCGCTTCCACATAGTAGCGCTTATCCTGTGCATGACCCATGGAGAAGGTCTTGCGGGGCAGAACGCCGTCTGCCATAACGGTCTTGAAGAGCTGCTCCTTGCCCATCGCGGGAAGCAGGAAGCCCATGTTGCCCTCCTTGGAGCCAAGCTCGCGGGTGACCTCATCGCCGTGGATGTAGTCGACCTCGCCGCCGAACTGCTTGAGATACTCGTCGATGAAGGCCTGCAGCGTGCCGACGGCGAGCTGGACCTTCGGGTCGGGAACGGTGATGAAATCGTCGTGGCCGTTCCAGCAGACCTCAATGACATGGCCTTCGCCCTTGCCCTCGTGGGTGTTGGGGTAGAACTTCTTGAACTCTTCCATGAACTTCTCATGGTCGACGCCGAAGAGCACACGGTGGATGGGCTCGAACTGGAGCGCATCGTCGTGGTTGTTCACGACCTCAACGAGCGCGTAGCGGGAGGGAAGCGCGAGGTATTCCTCGGGCGTCTTGCCCTTCTTCTGCTCTTCGTAGCAGGCCTTGGCGGTGGCGAGGGAGTGGTTGCCGTCGCCCACAGCGAAGAGGAGCGGCGCCACGCCGGAAACGCCGTACTTGCTCTTCATCGCCTCGTCGGTCGTAAGGCCGGTCAGCGCGTCGGCAACGGCGTCGATCTGCGCGTCGGAGAGCTTGAAGCCCTTGATGTGGCCGCCGTTCTCCATGAGGTCGAAGTCATAGACGGTCTCCATCGTGTCGGCAGCGGCGGTCAGCGGCTCGATGACGGTCTTCTCGGGGTCGTCGATCAGCAGCATGACGTGGGGCAGCTCGATGGGGGCGTTGCGGCGCACGCGGGCGCGCGGGGGGATACGATCGAGCACGGTGCCCTCGGTGGCGCGGATCAGCGCGCCGGAACCGGGCGTGAAGTCGTACTGATCGAGGTCGATCATGCCGATGAGGCCGTGGCGGATCTTACCGTCGCTCTGGCCGCGCTCGATGTAAAGGAGGGAGTTCTTGAGCGTTTCGAAGATGCCTTCGCTGAGATACTTGCTCATGGAAGCGTTGATGTCGGCAATGTACTCGTCAACATTAGGAGCCTTCAGGTTGGCTTCGGGCAGAATGAGACGGCGGGTGGACGGCGCATCGCCGACGGTCTTCTCCACACGCTCCCAGTACTCGGGCTCAGAAGTGAACTGGTCGCATGCGACGACCGCCCACTTGCTCATATCGACATTCTTGGGCAGCAGAATGTCGGAAGGATAGAAGCCAAGCTTGGAAAACTTTTCGTTCATGGTGATTCCTCCAGATATTGTTTGATAAGGGGGAGAGAAACGCTCTCCGGTGCGATAGTATCAGATAAATTATACAAAGGGCATAGAAAAAAAGCAATGGAGAAAGTGAAAAAATGTCTAAAAACGCTTTATTGCAATGGCACGATGGCTGTTTTTGCATGCTTGACGAATGCCGTGCAGCGTGATATTCTGGCGAACAATGCTAAAAACAAAGAATTCAGGTGATGGTTTTGGCGCAGCGCGCAGATCTGGGACACGGAAACGTCAAAAAACTGCTCTTTTCGCTCTCCGTGCCGACGATCACCTCGCAGATCGTCAACATGCTCTACAATCTGGTCGACCGCGTGTTCATCGGTCACATGCAGCCGGCGGAAACGGTCGGCAAGCTCGCGCTCACGGGCGTGGGCGTATGCCTGCCGATTATTATGATCATCTCGGCCTTTGCTTCCCTCATGGCCATCGGCGGCGCACCGCGCGCTTCGATTGCCGATGGTGCGGGCGAGAGTGAAAGGTCAGAGCGCATTATGGGCAACTGCCTGACGATGCTGCTCATCACGTCCTTTGTGCTGACGATCCTCTTTGAAGTGTTTGCCGAAAGATTGCTGCTGCTCTTCGGCGCGAGCGAGAACACCGTGGGCTACGCGCTTGACTATATGCGTATTTACGCCCTCGGCACGGTTTTTGTTCAGCTCACGCTTGGTATGAACGCCTACATCACGGCGCAGGGTTTTACCACCGTGAGTATGAAAACGGTGCTCCTCGGTGCGCTGCTCAACACTGCGCTCGACCCGGTGTTTATTTTTGTGTTTGGCCTCGGCGTGCGCGGCGCGGCGCTGGCGACGGTGCTCTCTCAGGCGGTGTCGGCCGTGTGGGTGGTGGCCTTCCTCACGGGAAAGAAGACGCGCTGGCAGCTCAGACGCAAAAACCTCCGTGTGAGCGGTCAGGTCGTGCTGCCGTGCATTGCGCTGGGGCTTTCCCCTTTTGTGATGCAGTCGACCGAGAGCCTCATTGCCATCTGCTTCAATGCCTCCCTCCTGCGCTACGGCGGAGATGTGGCCGTGGGTGCAATGACGGTGCTGACAAGCGTGATGCAGTTTTCCAATATGCCGCTCCACGGGCTGACGCAGGGCGCACAGCCCATCGTGAGTTACAATTTCGGCGCGCGGAATGCCCAGCGCGTGCGCGAGGCGTTTTCCTGCCTGCTGCGCGCCTGCCTGAGTTATTCGATGGCGATCTGGCTTCTTGTTGAGCTTTTTCCGAGCGTATTCGTCCGGATCTTCAACAGCACACCCTCTCTCGTCGCGTATGCTTCGCGCTCTGTGCGCATCTATATGGCGTGCAGCGGTATTTTTGGGATCCAGACGGCCTGCCAGCAGACCTTTGTGGCGCTGGGCAATGCCAAGACTTCGCTTTTGCTTGCGGTCTGGAGAAAAATCATTCTGCTCGTCCCGCTCATCTACATTCTGCCGTGCTTTTTTGCGGACAAGGCGTTTGCGGTATTTCTGGCAGAACCCGTCGCCGATTTCGGCGCAGTAGTGATGACGAGCGTGATGTTCTACCGTCAGTTCCGCCGCTCGATGCGCGCGCTGGAAGAGACGACCGGAGAAACATAAATAAAAGGAGGGCACTGCCCTCCTTTTATTTTTTTACGCCTGCCCGCCGCTTTCCGTCGGCTCTTTCTCGCGAAACAGCATCGTGATGCACCAGATGCCGGCGAGTCCCACCAGCGTGTAGATCACGCGGCTGAGCATACCGGTCTGCCCGCCGAATAAAAAGGCGACGCAGTCAAAGCCGAAAAGGCCGACGCTGCCCCAGTTGAGCGCGCCGATGACGGCAAGCGTCAGTGCGATCTTGTCGATGACCATAGAGTTCCCTCCTCAAAAAGATGGTTTGGTCTTTGGTAGTCTTTCCATTGGCAGCTGAAATATGCGCGCGGATGTTTTCTCCGTTGCCCGAAGAGGAGAAGTGTGATAAACTTTTAAAAAATGTTGTCGAAACAAAAGGGGGAAGGTCGCTTGCTGCACATACTGATGGGACGCGCGCGCACGGGTAAATCCGGGCGCGTGCTGCAAAGGATCGCCGCGCTGGGGGATTCCTCGCAGCAGATTCTGCTCGTGCCGGAGCATGCCTCGCATGTAGCGGAAATGGATCTTTGCAGGGTTTGCGGCGATACCGCTTCGCGCCATGCCGAGGCATTGACATTCAAACTGCTTGCTTCGCGTGTGCTGGGCATCTGCGGCGGCAGCGCGGACGTGACGCTCGACAATGGAGGAAAGCTCCTGACGCTTCAGCGTACCCTCACAGAGCTTGCACCGTCGCTCAGGGTCTATAAGCGGCCGTCGCAGCGCGCGGCATTCCTGGAGAGTTTGCTCGCCGTGATGGAGGAATTGCAGGCTTACGCTGTTTCGCCCGAGCAGCTTGCGCAGAGCGTGGAGCAGATCGAAGGGGAGAGCGGCGACAAGCTGCGCGACCTTGCACTGATCTACGGCATTTATCTCGGCAAGCTCCACGCGCCGGGGCACGACGCGCGCGATGTGCTTGAAAAGCTGGAGGAAAACCTCGAAGCGTCGGGATATATTGACAATAAAGACATTTTCCTCGACGGTTTTTCGTATTTTACGGGGCGGGAGCTGAACATTCTGCGCCTTCTGCTGCGGCGCGCAAACAGCGTGACGGTCACGCTGCTGGGCGATACGCAGGAGCGCGAGCTTTTTTCCGAAAGCCTGCGTGTGCGGGAGCGGCTGTATGCGCTCGCGCGCGATGTGGGTGTTTCCTGCGAGGAAGAGATCCTGCCGCCTGCCGAGGCGCATGGCGCGCTCGATCACATCGAGCGCTGCTTTTTCGGTGCGGCGGACGAATATGACCAAGCGACCGATGCGGTCACGCTCTACGAGGCGGGCACCGCCTACAGCGAGTGCGAATGGGTCGCGTCGCAGATCTTGCAGCTTGTGCGCGAGCGAGGCTACCGCTACCGCGAGATCACCGTTACGGCGCGCAGCCTTGATTCCTACGCGGGGGCAGTCGAAAGCGTGTTTGCCCGCTACGGCATTCCACTCTATTATGCCCACCGCAGCGACATTCTGAAAAGCCCCGTGCTGACGCTGCTGCTCGGCGCGCTCGACGCTGCAAGCGGCGGCTTTGAGTATGAGGATGTGTTCCGCTGTCTCAAGACCGGCCTTGCCGGACTTAGCATGGAAGAGTGCGATCTTCTTGAAAACTATGCGCTCAAGTGGGAGTTGCGCGGCGCGATGTGGACGCGGGAAGCGCCGTGGACGGCGCATCCGGACGGCTACGGTGCGGACTGGACGGACGAGGCGAGAGTCCGGCTCGAAGCGGTCAATGCGCTGCGCGCACGCGTGCAGGGAGCATTTTTGCGCTTGAAGCAGGGCGTGGGCGGCAGCGGCGCGGCGGAGAAAAAAGTGCGCGCGCTGTACGACTACCTGGAAGATGTGAACCTGCCGGAGACCTTGCAGGCGCAGACCGAGCAGCTTTTTGCCGCGGGCGATGCCCAGCGCGCCGAGGAAACGGCACAGCTGTGGGGCATTCTTTGCGGTGTGCTCGACCAGTTTGTGGAAATTTTGGGAGACACGACCCTCGACGCCGAGGAATTTGCAAGCCTGATGCGTTTGATTCTCACACAGTACAGCGTGGGCACGATCCCCGTGACGCTCGACGCGGTGAACCTGTGCGAAATGACGCGAAACGACCGCCACACGGTGCGCGCGCTGTTCCTGCTCGGCGCGAACGACGGCGTGCTGCCTGCGGCGGAAAACCGCGGCGGCGTGCTGCGCGACGAGGACCGCGAGGCGCTCGAGAGGCAGCAAATCTTCCTTGCGCCGCACGGGATGGAGCAGTTTCATCTGGAAATTCAGAATCTTTACGCCGCGCTGGCCCAGCCGACGGAAAAGCTAACGGTGTCCTATCCCGTTTCGGACGGAAAGGGCGCGGAGAAGCGGCCATCGTTCGTCATCGGGCGCATCGCGCGTCTGCTGCCGTCGATCAGCGTCGAAACAGAGAGCGCTGACAAGGAATATCGCCTGTCAGCAAAGTCGACGGCGCTCGAGTATGCGGGCGAGCATATCGGCGGCGCGCTGTGGCAGTATTTTGAAAAACAGGGCGACGCGAAGAGCGCGCTGGACGCGATGAGAGCAGCTTCGCACTATACGCGCGGGCGGCTGTCGCCGGGCGCGGTGCGCGCGCTCTACGGCGATGCGGTGACGTTGTCCGCCTCGCGCATGGATAAGGCGCGCTCGTGTCACTTTGCCTACTTCATGCGCTATGGCCTGCGCGCCAAGGAGCGCACGGGCGCAGGCTTTGACGCGCCCCAGATCGGAACTTTCGTGCACGATGTGATGGAGAATACGCTGCGCGCGGCGAAAGAGCGCGGCGGGCTGCATGCCCTCTCCGAAGAAGCGCTGCACGAACTTGTGCGCGCGTCGATCGAGGCATACATCGACCGTGTGCTGCCGGATCTGAACGAAAAAAGCGCGCGCTTCCAATATCTTTTCCGCCGCCTGTGCGCCGCGGTCGACCGCATCATGGACGAGGTGAGCGAGGAGCTGAAAAGCTCTGATTTTGAGCCGCTGGCATTTGAGCTTGCCTTCGGCGCGGACGGTCAGCTGCCGGCCATCACGATCCGCGAGGAAAACGGCACGGCGCGCGTTGTCGGCAAGGTCGACCGTGTGGACGGCTGGCTGCACGACGGGAAACTCTACCTTCGCGTGGTGGACTACAAGACGGGCAAGAAGAGCTTCGACCTCGCCGAGCTGCGCTACGGGCTGGGGCTCCAAATGCTGCTCTACCTCTTTACGCTTAAAGAAGAGGGACAGATGCTTTTCGGCGGACACGAGATCGTTCCCGCGGGCGTTCTCTACACGCCCGCGCGCGAGCCGATGCTGCGCTGCGCGCGCGATACCGCGCCGGAAAAGATCGAGAAAGCGCGCAAAAAGGAGCTGCGCCGCAGCGGCATGGTGCTCGAGGATCCGGCGGTCTTGCAGGCGATGGAGCACAGCGCGCTGACCTCGCCCTGCTATCTGCCCATCGCGGTGAAAAAAGACGGCGCGGTGACAGGGAGCCTTGCTTCTGCCGAGCAGCTGGGCAAGCTCTCGAAATACGTCGATCGTCTGCTGCATGAGATCACGCAGGAGGTCTTTGCAGGCAACATCGACGCCGATCCCTACGCGCGCACGCCGCAGCTGTCGGCCTGCACATACTGCGAATTTGCAAGCGCATGCCACTTTGAAAACGGCTGCGGCAGCGACCGCATGGAGTATATCAAGGCGACAAAAAACGATGAATTCTGGCAGCATATCGACGAGGTGAACGGAAAGGAGGCGCGCAGCGATGGCTGAAAAATTGACGAACGAACAGCAAGCGGCGGTGAACAGCCGCGAGCGTAGCCTTCTTGTCTCCGCGGCGGCGGGTTCGGGCAAAACGAAGGTGCTCGTCGAGCGGCTCTTTTCTTATGTGGAGCGCGAGGGTGCGAACCTCGACGATTTTCTCATCATCACCTACACGCGCGCCGCGGCGAGCGAGCTGCGCGGTAAGATCGCCAAAGCGCTCAATGAGCGCATGGAGCGCGACCCCGGCAACTATCATCTGAGGCAGCAGATGCTGCGCGTTTACCGCGCGGACATCAAAACGGTGGACGCGTTCTGCACCTCGCTCCTGCGCGAAAACTGCCATCTGCTCGGAGAGGACGCACGCGGACACGCGCTGCGCCCGGATTTCCGCGTGTTGGATGAAAATGAGGCAGAGGTGCTGCGCGGGCGCGTGCTTGCGCGCACACTGGAGGACTTTTACGACCACTTGACGAGCGGCGGCACGCTGCTTGCCGACACGCTTGGCGCGGGGCGCGACGACAGCGCGCTGGAGCAACTGGTGCTGGAGCTGCACGCGAAATTGCAGGCGCAGCCGTATGAGGACAAATGGCTCGACGCGCAGCGCGCCTTCTGGCGCGCGGTACCGGAAAAAATCGAAGATACGCCCTACGGTAAGATTCTTTTGAACGAGGTGGGGCGCAAGGCGCGCCACTGCAAAAGCCTTTTGCAGCGCGCAGCGCAGGAGATGTGCGCAAACGACGCGCTGAACCAGAAATACGCCCCCGCGTTCCTCGACGCTTCCTACCAATTGGAGGCGTTGGAAGGAAAGATAGCGCAGGGGTGGGACGCGGCGCGCGGCGTGACCATTGCGTTCCCGCGGCTTGCCGCGGTGAAGGACAGCGACGGCGGCGAGATGAAAGCACGCATGAAGGGACTGTGGGATAACTGCAAGGAGACCGTCAAGGGATTTGCAGAGCTTTTTGCCGCCTCTTCAGACGAGGCGGTGGAGGATCTTCGTACAATGGCGCCCGCCATGCTTGCGCTCATCGACCTGACGGCGGACTTCTCCAGACGGTACAATGAGGAAAAGCGGCGGCGCAACGCAGCTGATTTTTCCGATCAGGAGCACGAGGCCATCCGCCTGCTTGTTGCAGAGAACGGTGAGCCGACGGAGCTTGCGGCGCTTGTGAGCACGCGCTACCGCGAGATCATGGTGGACGAATATCAGGATACCAACGAGGTGCAGAACCGGATCTTTGACGCGATATCTTGTAAAGGGGAAAACCTTTTCACAGTAGGCGACGTCAAACAAAGCATCTACCGCTTCCGTCTGGCCGATCCGCGCATCTTTTTGCAGCATTACAACACCTGGCCGCCGCTTGCGGCGGCGGACGAGCACGAGAGCGCAAAGCTCCTGCTCTCGCGCAACTTCCGCTCACGCAGGGAAGTGCTGGAGGCGACAAACTTTGTCTTCCGCAATGTTCTTTCCCGGGAAATGGGAGAGCTGGACTATGGGGAGGACGAGATGCTGCGCCCCGGTGCAAGCTATGCCGAATCGAGCGTGTGCGGCGCGGAATTCCATCTGCTTGATCTGCCGACGCAGACAGGCGAGCATCGCGTGCGCGCGAGCGAGGCGGAGGCGGCGTTCGTTGCGGACTATATCCGCAACATGCTGTCAAGCAAATTCCCTGTACAGGACGATAAAACGCGGGAGCTGCGGCCTGTGCGCGAGGAGGACATCGTTATCCTGATGCGTTCGCCGAGCACGCGCCTTCTGGACTATCGCCGCGCGTTGGAATCGCGCGGGATCCGCTGTGCCGCCGATGCGGGCGAGGACTTTTTTGCCTCGATGGAGATCGCGGTGCTGTTCTCGTTTTTGCAAGTGATCGACAATCCGCGCCAGGATGTGCCGCTGATCGCTGTGCTGCGCTCGCCGCTGTTCGGTTTTGTGCCCGATGAGCTTGCAGCGCTTCGCTCGCAGCAGCGCACGGGCGACTTCTATGACGCGCTGCTTTTGAGCGAGGACGGGCACAGCAAAGCGTTTCTTGCGGTGCTGCGATCGCTGCGCGACAGTGCCGCGCACCTGAGCGTGCGCGAGCTGCTGAGTGAAATTTACCGTAAGTGCAACGTGCTCGGCATCTTCGGCGCGATGCACCGCGGGGCAGAGCGAAAGGATAATCTGCTCGCCTTTCTGGAACTGAGCGAGGATTTCGCGCGCACGGGGCGGCAGGGACTTTTCGACTTTGTGTGCACGCTGCGCGAGCAGCTTGCGAGCGGGGAAGCCGCCGCCATGCAGACGACGCACGCTTCCAGCGGCGTTCGCATCATGTCTATTCACAAGTCAAAAGGATTGGAATTCCCGGTCGTGATCCTCTCCGACCTTGCGCGGCGCTTCAGCAACATGGACTTCCAAAGTTCGGTGCTGGTGCATCCGCAGCTCGGGCTGGGGCCGGTGTGCGTGGACGCGCGGCGACACATTCAGTACCCGACGATCGCGCGTCAGGCACTTGAGCGTACGCTGCGCCGCGAAGCCAAGGCCGAAGAGCTGCGCGTGCTGTATGTTGCGATGACGCGCGCAAAGGAAAAGCTCGTCATGGTGCATACGCAGGCAAACGCAGGCGGGCGTGTTGCCGATCTGATGGCGCTGAGCGACTGTCCGGTGCTGCCCGAAGCGGTGGATAGCGGAAAATGCATGGGCGACTGGATCATGCTGCCGCTATTGCAGCGCAGCGAGGCGGGGGCGCTGCGCGCATTTGCAGGGCAGAACAGCGAGGGGCGCTTTTTCACGGAGGAAACGCCGTGGACGGTGTGTGTGCACGATGGGCTGCAATTCGCTGCGCCCGTGCAGCAAAGCGACACTGCGACGGAGGAACGCACACCGCAGCGCGAAGAGCTGCCGGCAGATTTTGCCGCCCTGTCATACCGCTACCCCTATGCAGAACAGACGGCCTTTCCCGCCAAGCTGACCGCCACGCAGCTCAAGGGACGCGCGATTGATGAGGAGATCTCTGAAAATACGACGCTGCCGCCGCGGCTGCGCAATCTCTGTAAACCAAAATTCCTTGCAGGAAAGACGGCGCTCACCGGCACCGAACGCGGCACGGCGCTGCATCTTGTGATGCAGGATCTCGACTTTTTCTGCGAGCCAAACGAGCAGAGCGTGCACGCGCAGATCGAAGCGATGCGCGCACAGCGCAAGCTGACAGAGGAGCAGGCAAAGGCCGCAGATGCGTATGCGATCGTCCGGTTCCTGCGGAGCGACCTTGCTGCACGCATCCGGAAAAGCAAACAGGTAGAGCGCGAGTACCGCTTCTCTCTGCTCCGACCCGTGCGGGACTTTTCCTCACTTGATGCGGACGATTCCGTTCTGTTGCAGGGCGTGGTGGACTGCTTCTTTGAAGAGGACGGCGAGCTTGTGGTCGTGGACTTCAAGACCGATCATGTTTCACGCGCGCAGCTTGACGAGCGCGCCGAGCACTATCGCCCGCAGCTTGAGGCGTACTCTATGGCCCTCACGCGCGTGATGGGGAAAAAAGTCAAAGAAAAGGTGCTGTATTTCTTCTCCGCAGGAGAAGAGGTGCGGCTGTAAAGATGAAAAAAGCGTCCGCACATTTGTGCGGACGCTTTTTGATGCATGTTCTTATACGATGAAAAATTCCAGTGCGATGACCGATGCGCAGCAGAGGAGCGACACGGGGAGAAGCCCCAGCCCGCACCATGCAGCGATGATGCCGATGACCATGGCGGCAGCGCCCGCGATGGGCGACTGTGTGGCGTTCATGATGGCGGGGAAGGTCATCACTGAAAGCGTGACATAGGGAACATAGAAGAGGAACGAGCGTAGAAACACGCTGCGGATGGGTTTGCGGATCAGTGTGAGCGGCAGGACGCGAATGAGATAAGTCGTGGCCGCCATGACCAGAATATAGAGATAGGTCTTCATACGCCGCGCACCTCCTCTTCTACGGCTTCGCCTTCGATGGTTTCTTCCTTCTGCGGGAAGAGCACAGCGGCCGCCGCCGAGATCACAATGGTCAAAATCAGAATGCGCGTACCCTCGGAAAGCTCGCGCAGAACGGGCAGGACGCTTGCGAGCCAGCCGAGAAGAAAGCTCACGATGATGCAGCCGAGCACAACGCGGTCGCGCTTGCCCATGGGGACGATGATGGCGATGAACATGCCGAAGAGCATGACGGAAAATCCGCTGACCGCCCATACCGGCATGAGATTTCCAAGCAGCACGCCGATGACGGTGCCGGCGCTCCAGCAGGGCATGGCCGCGCACATCGCGCCGATATAGTACCAGACATTCAGATACCCCGGCTGCGAGATGGCGATGCCGAAGAGCTCGTCCGTCAGGTCATAGCCGATGATGAGGCGGAAGATGAGCGGCGTGTCGGGAGAGAGATGCTGGCTGAGTGCGCAGCTCATCAGCATGTAGCGCGCATTGACGACGAGCATCATCACTGCCATGATGAGAAAGCCGGAGTCGCTCGCAATGATGGTGATGCCGCCGTACTCGCCGGCGGAGGCATTGTTGAGAAAGCTGAGCAGAAAGCCCTGAAACGCGGTCAGATTTGCTGCGCGGCAGGAGATGCCGAGGCCGAAGCTCACGGCAAAATAACCGAGCCCGATGGGGAAGCCGTCGCGCAATCCCCGCAGGAAATGTCTTTTTGGCATAATCAAATAAGTCCTTTACTTGATGGATCGTCTGTGGCGCAGCGCGCCAAGCGCCATTATATGACCGGAAGGAACAGAAGTAAAGAGAAATTGCCGGACAGATCTTGAAAAAACAGGAGAAAATTGGGAAAAAACGGTCACGAAACATAAATGAGAAAAGATTTGAAAATTTCTCTTGCAATTTGACAGAAAGCGTGGTAACATACCAAATGGCTTTGTTATCAAGGTACATTTGGATCGGAAAGAGGTGAACACGAGCAATGAAGGAAGGAATCCATCCCAATTATCAGCAGACTACTATTACTTGCGCCTGCGGTAATGTGATTGAGACAGGTTCCACCAAGCAGAATATCAAGGTGGAAGTGTGCTCTAAGTGTCACCCCTTCTTCACTGGTAAGCAGAAGCTGGTCGATACCGGCGGCCGCGTTGCCAAGTTCAACAAGAAGTTCGGCCTGAACTAATTCAATCACAAAAGCAGCTCTGCTACGGCAGAGCTGCTTTTTTCTGCATTTTTGGGAAAAACACTCAGCTTTGCTCATCGGGGTACTTGACAATAAAGGGGAGCGGCTCACTGAGACTTTGGTCGCGGTAGTTTATCTCCTCGTAGCTGTCGCCGCCTGCAATGGCGCGCACCTGGAAGAGGCGGACGCGCAGTACGGTGTCGTCCGCAAGGTTAACGACAAGCTCACAGACGAGCGGTGTTTCTTCGAGAGAAAGGGAGAAAGAGATCGGTTCATCGCCGGAAGCGGTGGAGAGATCGTAATAGGCAGCGCCCTCCGGGACGGCAACGGCTTCAGCGGTGTCGTCACCGAAAGAGGTGCCGTCGCTGCCGTCGCTGCACGACGCTTCAAGCATCACGTGCCTGAGCAGCTGATTGGCGCGTGTGTATTCAAGATACGCGCTGCGGATGGAAACATCGGACAGCGCGCCGAGCGAAATACTTCCGAGAACGGTATTGGGATTGGCTGCAAGGCTGTATTGCCACGCTTTGCCGGTTCTGCGCTCGTAGGAGATGGGGGCGATGAAATTGATGAGCTGCGGCTGATAGCGGGATTTGAGATCATAGATCGTGTCGAGCTCCTCTGACTGTGTCTCACCGTCGTGCTTGAAGTTGACACCAACGCCGAGCTCGTCGCTCAGAGGGACGGTTACACTGCCGTGCAGATACCCGAAGCCATCCTGCGTAAGGTCGGCAGAGTAGCCCGGCCGATAGCTATCCAGCGGCGAGGAATTGCCATGGTCGGTCACGCCGATGATGACAGTCGTTCCCTCGCTGATTGTCTTTGGCAGCAGGGAAAATGCGATGGTGCATTCCTGCTTTTTAAGATCGACGTTTGTGATCTCGTAATTATACTGCGAGATCAGGCTCGACTCGCGCGTCAAAATGTCCGAGACGTTATTGCTGATGCCGTTGATCTGGTTGGAGAGGTTGCTCTGCACGCTGTAGAGCTGGCTGCGAAGGTCATTCACTTGCATGCTGAGCGTGTTGATGCGGTTATTGTAGTGCGCGCCGACGGCGATGAGCGCGGCGAGCGCTACAGCCGCGCCGCCGACGATCTTCTTATGCTGCACGCAGAAGGTGCGAAAATCCGGCTTTGCCGCGGGAGAACGTTCGGCAGCGTCCTGCGCTGCACCCTCGGCGGCGGGAGCGGCGGGGGAACTGTCCTGCTGCTCCTTGGCGTGCTCAAGGCTCAAAAGCGCGTCGACGGAGACCTGATAGATCTTGCTCAGCTCGATGAGCTTTGGAAGCTCCGGCTGCGTCGCGCCGCTCTCCCATTTGGAAACGGCCTGACGCGAAACGCCGAGTTTTTCGGCAAGTTCCTCCTGCGACATACCGCTCGCGCGGCGCAGTTCGTATAGCTTTTCATAAAGTTCCATGCGGGATTCCTCCTTTGGGGAATGATGCTGCACCTGACGCCGTGCACTGCGCCTTTGCAGGAAAAGCATAGCAGGAAAACGGGAGAAAACACCACCAACCGGGCGTTTCTTTTTGTCAACCTGAGGTTGCGTCCACCCCATTTTCGCATGAAAGGGGCGGAAATGTCAATGAAAAGCGTTACCCCCTTTTCTTTTGGTGGAGAATACTCTATAATAAAAATGATTTGCACAGCGCCGCACGGCGCGATAAGGAGAATCTATGGAAGAATTGAAAGAGAACAACGCGCCGCGCGACCGGGCGATCCTGGTCGGCCTTTCCTCGCCGCGGCTCGATAAAAAGGAAAACGCGGACGAGGAGAGCTTGGAAGAGCTGGGGGCGCTCGTCGAAACGGCGGGCGGCATCAGCGTCGGCGTCGTGCTGCAAACGCTGCCCTCGCCGAACCCGCACACATTCATCGGCGAGGGCAAGGTGGACGAGATCCGCGAGCTGGTAAAGTCGCAGGAGGCGACAATGGTCATCTTCGACAATGACCTCTCGCCCTCGCAGATGCGCGTTCTGAGCGAAGAATTCGGCGTGCAGGTGCTCGACCGCAGCGGGCTGATTCTTGACATTTTCGCCCAGCGGGCGAAGACAAAGGAAGGCCGCCTTCAGGTCGAGCTTGCGCAGTATCAATACCTGCTGCCGCGCCTCATCGGTATGTGGACGCACCTGGAACGTCAGGCGGGCACGTCGGGCAAGGGCCCCATCGGCTCGAAGGGCCCCGGCGAAACCCAGCTTGAGACCGACCGCCGCCACATCCACCGCAAGATCGACAAGCTCAAGTCCGATCTTGAGGAGGTGCGCCGCGTGCGCGCGACGCAGCGCGACCGCCGCAGCAAGAATGAGATCCCGGTCGTCGCCATCGTCGGCTACACAAACGCGGGCAAGTCAACGCTCCTGAATGCGCTGACCGGCGCGGACATTCCCGCGAACGACCGCCTGTTCGATACGTTGGATACGACGACACGCCTTCTCACCGTGTCCGACACGCTGGATGTCGTCATTTCCGACACGGTCGGCTTTATCCGCAAGCTGCCGCACCAGCTGGTCGAGGCCTTCAAGGCAACGCTCGAGGAACTCGAATACGCCGACCTTATGCTGCACGTTATCGACATTTCCGACCCACACTGGCTCGAACAGGCGCAGATCGTGGACGAGCTCATCGAAGAGCTCGGCGCGCAGCAAATTCCCTGCCTGCGCGTTTACAACAAGTCCGACCGCTACTTCGGCGATATCCGCCCGCACGGGGAGGACAGCGTCAACATCAGCGCCAAGACCGGCGAGGGCGTGGATGAGCTGCTTGCGCGCATCGATAAGCTCCTCGACAAGGGAACGCGCCGCGTGATGATCCACCTGCCTTACGACAAGGGCGGCCTTCTCGATATGCTCTACCGCGAGGCAAAGGTCGAATCTGTCGAATATGGCGAGACCATCGATGTTGCGGCCGTCTGCGTGCCGCGCGTCATCGGGCAGGTGAAGGACTACATCGAGGGTTACCGCGAGCCGAAGGAGGACTGGGAGGAATGACGTTTGAAACGACGCGCCTTCTCCTGCGTCCGTGGTGCGAGAGCGACGCGGAGAGCTGCTATCGATACGCGAGGGATCCGTTTGTCGGCCCCGCCGCAGGCTGGCCAGCGCATACGAGCGTGGAGAACTCCCGCGAGATCATCCGAACTGTCCTCTCGGAGCCGGACACGTTTGCAGTCATTTTGAAGGAACGGCCAGACGAGCCTGTCGGCTCCATCGGCGTGTTTTCGACGGAAGCGCCGGAAATCGGGAATGAGCCGGAAATCGGCTACTGGATCGGCCGCCCGTTCTGGGGTCAGGGGCTTATCCCCGAAGCCGTGCGAGAACTGCTGAGGTATTGCTTTGAGGATAAAGGCGCACAGCGGGTCTGGTGTTCGCACTATGCCGGCAATGAAAAGTCAAAGCGCGTGATCGAAAAGTGTGGCTTTTCTTATCAGCTGACCTGTGAAAGGCCGGCGCTTGTGGACGATGCGCTGCGGCCGACGCTTTTTTACGCCCTTACGAAAGAAAAGTGGGAGAAAACCCGCTGAAAGGAACATTGAAACCATGACAGAGTACCTTGTCCCATACGAGAGCGCGGAGAGCGAGTTTGAAGAAAAGCGTTCGCGCTTCATCAGCCACGTTTTCCTTGTGGAGAGCGAGGCGGAGGCCCGCGCGCGCATCGACGAGATGAAGAAGAAATACTACGACGCGCGCCACAATTGTTGGTGCTTCGTCCTGCACGACGGCACCGTTCGCTACGGCGACGACGGCGAGCCGCAGGGCACGGCAGGCCAGCCGATGCTGAACGTCTTCCAGCGCGAAAACGTCGAAAACGTCGTGTGCATCGTGACGCGCTACTTCGGCGGGATTCTGCTCGGTGCGGGCGGGCTGACGCGCGCCTACGCCAAGGCGGCGAAGGACGCGCTCGACAAGGCGGGCAAGGCGCGGATGCAGCCCTTTTCCGTGCTGCTGCTCGAATGCCCGTACCCGATGTTTGAGCGTATAAAGCTGCTGATCGAGGGACACGAGGGAAGAATCGAGTCGAGCGACTACGGCGCGGCGGTGACGCTTACGTTTCTTCTGCCCGTGCAGAAGGTGGCGGACTTTTCCGCCGCGCTCACGGAGCTCTCCGGCGGGCAGATGAGCGCGGAAGAGGTCGAGCAGCGCTTTCTGCCCGGCGCAAGGGAGTGAACCCCTTCAGCGGAGGGCGATTTCCGCTCGCACGACAAGTGATAAAAAAGGAACGCACTCAAAAAAGTGCGTTCCTTTTTCGTTATGATGCGTTACTGCTTTCCCGCGAGGTAGTAGTCGCTCTGTCCCGGATGGTAGAAGGGGCAGGCGGTCAGCTTGCCGCGCAGGAACGACGCCATCTCGTCCTCATCGAGTTGCTCGTCACAGTAGTAGCTGTCGGACTCTTCATCGTAGCTGTAATAAACGCAGTCCTCGCACAGACTGACGGACATGAGATCATCTCCCGCGGGTAGAATTTAGTGCTGATACTCGAATTCCAGCTCGTACATGCTGACAATATCGCCATCTTTGATGCCGAGATCCTCAAGCTGCTGGAAAACGCCGTTCTCGCGCAGCATCTTGTCGAAGAACATGCGGCTTTCGTAGTCGCCGAAGTTGACATTGTTCATGAGTCTCTCGAGCCACTTGCCCTCGACAATGTAGGTGTTGTCTTCGACGGTGATCTTGAGCGGCTCGCTCGCGTCGATCTTGACGGGCTTGGGAACATACTCCGGCTCATAGACCGTGACGGGCGGGAGCGTCGAGAGTTTTTCGGCAATCTTGAGCACAAGCTCGCGTGTGCCGGTGTGCGACGCGGCGGAGAGGGCAAAGAGGGGGAAGCCCAGCGGCTCGACGTGCGCGCGCAAGGCCTCCAGCAGGCTTTCGTCCTCCATGATGTCGGTCTTGTTGGCGACGACGATCTGCGGGCGGGTGGCAAGCTCGGGGGAATACTGCGAGAGCTCTGCGTTGATGGCGTCAAAGTCCTTGACCGGGTCGCGGCCCTCGCTGCCCGACACGTCGACGACATGAACGAGCAGGCGGCAGCGGTCGATGTGACGCAGGAAATCGTGACCGAGACCCGCGCCCTCAGCCGCACCCTCGATGATGCCGGGAATATCGGCCATGACGAAGGAAACGCCCTCGTCGACGTACACGACGCCGAGGTTGGGGTAAAGGGTGGTGAAGTGATAGTTCGCGATCTTGGGGCGCGCTTTGGATACGACGGAGAGAAGCGTCGACTTGCCGACGTTCGGGAAGCCGATGAGGCCGACGTCGGCCAGCAGCTTCAGCTCGAGCACGACGTCGTGCTCCTCACCCTCAAGGCCGGATTTGGCAAAGCGCGGGGCCTGGCGGGTCGGCGTTGCGAAGTGGGCGTTGCCCCAGCCGCCCTTGCCGCCGCGGCAGAGAATGAACGGCTCGGAGTCGGACATATCCTTGATGATCTCGTTGCTCTCCGCGTCGCGCACGACGGTGCCGCGGGGCACACGGATCGTGAGATCCTTGCCCTGCTTGCCGTATTTGCGCGCGCCCTGACCGTCCATGCCGGTCTCAGCAACGTATTTGCGCTTGTAGCGGAAGTCCATCAGTGTCGACATGTTGTCGTCGACGACGAGGACAATGTTGCCGCCGTTGCCGCCGTCACCGCCGTCAGGGCCGCCTGCGGAGACATATTTTTCGCGGTGGAACGCCACCGCACCGTTACCGCCCTTACCGGCGCGGCAGAAAATGCGCGCCTTATCAATAAAAGATGCTGCCATGTTGGCACCTCCTTGAAATCTTGTTATTCCTAAACAAATAGTGTACCCGTTTTTTGACGATTCGTCAAGAAAAACGAAACATTTCACAAAAAAGAAAATGTGGAGAAAAATCGGGAACTTTTGCTTTTCCGCTTCCGTCAAAGGAAACGATACAAACCGGAAAGGAAGCGGAACACTTGAAAAGACTGATTATGCTGATGATGGTCGTCGCCGTGACAGCGGCGCTTCTGGCCTGCACGAAGGACGGCCGGGAGAATGAAAATGACGACGTAGAGATAGAGCCGCAGTACGCGGGCGCAGACACGATGACGCTGCGCGTGGTGGACGACGGCGAAGACGGCACGCTGATTTTAGCGGGGGAGACGGAGGTTTATGCCCTGCCGCTCGATGGCCTGACACTCTATCTTGACGGCAGCAGCGTGTCCGCTGCCGAACTCGAGAGCGGCATGAGCGCCGAGGTCTGGTACACCGGCGGCGTGCAGGAGACGTATCCCGCGAAGTTTTCTCAGGTGGTGGCCGTATCTCTTTCACGCGAGGACGATGCGCGCTATGATCTCTGCGGCCTCTACTTGCAGGTGCTGGAGGACCTGTGGAACAAGGACACGGGGCTCAACGGCGGCGCGGAGATCGTGAGCGTGGATCTGAGCAAGGCACCCGGCGGGCTGACCGCGGGCGAAAAGGCGGCGGTCGCCTATGTGTTCGCACAGAAGCACGGCGTACAGGGCTTGACGATGACATTCGATGAGCTGCGCGAGGAGGGCTATCTCACGGGTGAAAAGCTGGAGGGCGGCAGTACGGCCTATTCGTTCACGAATGGTCTGCTCTTCACCATCACGCCGGAGGAGACGCAGGACAACGGCGCGTCTGTCTGCTTCAGCGCCGGAAAGTGGCGCTCGCCGCTCGGCGCGTATTTCTTTACGGAATGCACGGCTTCCCGCGGAGAGAGCGGCTGGGAATACAGCGTCGGCGCGGAAATGATCTCCTGAGTCAGAGAATATCTTTAATTTGAGAGAGCGAATCGACGATCTGGTCGGCTGCGCAATGCTCCGGAATGGGGCGGTGTGCGTGGTTGTACCAGATCGTTTTCGTGCCCGCATTTTTGCCGCCGGCGATGTCGGCGGTCAGCGAGTCGCCGATCATGACGCATTCCTCAGCGGCAACATCGGGAAGAAAAGCGCGGCAGGCGTCGAAAAACGCCTTCTCGGGCTTGCGGTAGCCGAGCGACTCCGAAACAAATACATGGTCAAAGTAGGGGAGAAGGCCTGACATAGAGAGGCGGTTGAGCTGCTGGTCGTGGAAGGCGTTGCTCGCCGCGCAGAGAATGTACTTTCCCTTGAGATAGCGGCAGATCTCGTCCGCGCCGTCGACGGGGATGGCCGTCTCGTAGAGAAGGTCCAAAAACCGTTTTTCGAACGCGACGCCGTCGGCCTCAATGCCGAGGGCTTCGAAGATGCGGTTCCAGCGGAACTCAAAAAGCTGCTGCGTGGTGAGCTCGCCGCGCTCGATCTGCTGCCAGAGCACATCGTTGATGCGCGTGAACACCGCGTAGGTGGAATTGTCGAAGGGGAAGCCGCGCTCGGCAAAGCCGATGTGCATGGCCTGCTCGGCGCACTTGCCAAAATCGAGCAGCGTGTCGTCGATGTCCATGAGGACTGCTTTGAGCATGGGGGAAACCTCCTGCGGAAAAAGTAAGAAAAAAAGCCCCGAGCATTCGCTCAGGGCTTTTCGTTGTGCAATTACTCAGCGGGGTAAACAGAAGCCTGCTTACGATCCTTGCCGAGACGCTCGAAACGGAGCACGCCGCTCTCCTTGGCGTAGAGAGTATCGTCAGAGCCGATACCGACATTGACGCCCGGATGGATGTGGGTGCCGCGCTGGCGCACAAGAATGTTGCCGGCGAGAACGAACTGACCGTCAGCGCGCTTGGGGCCAAGGCGCTTGGCGTTAGAGTCACGGCCGTTCTTCGTGGAGCCGCCGCCCTTCTTGTGGGCGAAAAACTGAAGACCGATGTTCAGCATGGTGATTTGCCATCCTTTCTGTAAGATGATCGGAACAGGAAGCTTACGCTTCCATGACTTCGATGTTGTCCGGATATTCGCTGTGCAGCTCGGAAAAGAGCAGCATCAAACCCGTTAAAAGAGCCTGACAGGTGCTCTCGTTCGTGGCGGAGAGACCGCCGGGGAGCCGGAACTCCACAGCGCCGGAGCGTTCATGGACTTTGACGGAGGCGGCGAGGCCTAAAACATCGTTCACGGTGCTTTCCACAAGGCGAACCGCGCTTGTGACTGCCGCGCAGACGATGTCGGATCCTGCTTCGCTGTAACCGCTGTGTCCCTTGGCATCAAAACCGATGATGCGCTTCCCCTCAGTGAGGAAAGTAACAGTGGTCATGCCTTAGACGGAGATCTTGCCGATCTCAACCTTGGTATAAGGCTGACGATGACCCTGACGCTTGTGGTAGCCCTTCTTGGCCTTGTACTTGTAGACACGGACCTTCTTGCCCTTGCCGTTCTTAACGACAGTGGCCTCCACCTTCGCACCCTCCACCACGGGAGCGCCGAACTTGGTGTTTTCGCCGTCGACGATCGCCAAAACCTGATCGAAGGTAACGGCGTCGCCCGCCTCGACGGGGAGCTTCTCGATGAACAGGGTGTCGCCCTCGTTCACCACGTACTGCTTACCGCCGGTAACGATGATCGCTTGCATTGCTTGCACCTCTTTCCTTAATTACGGACTCGCTGTCGGGGGCGTTCGAAAAGCCTCGAAACCTTCCGAAACTTTAAGCCCATTCAAAGCGGCTGTCCAAGTATACCTTCTGGCATTGGAAAAGTCAATAGATTTTTGAAAAATTCTCTGCATTTTTCCGCGCAGGCAAGAGGAAAAGAAAATGCGGCGATCCGGCGCCGCAAAAGCGTGCGGTTTTGCATACTTTTTGCCCGTTGGCAAACAATAACCGCAGGAGAAACAACAGGAAGGAGATTTTTTTAATATGGAAAAGCGAAAAGAGCTGTGGCGCGCGCTGCCGTTTGTGATGGCGCTGCTGCTTTTGACCCTTGTGCCGGTACAGAGCGCTTCGGCGATCTTTGGCAGAGGGAAGGAAGAGACGAAGGCCGTCGAGGGCGCGCCGGTAGCGGAAAATATGGCGATCAGGGTCTACCGCGGCGTTGCGTATGAAGGCGCGTTCCGCGCTGTGGACAACGAGGGCGACGAGATCACCTTTGCCATTGCGCAGGAGGCGAAAAAGGGAACCGTCACACTGACAGAGGACGGCCTCGGCTTTGTCTATACGCCGCATGGCAAGCTCGGGAGCGACAGCTTCACCTATACGGCGAGCGATGCCTACGGCAACACGTCGCTTCCGGCAACGGTGAGCGTTACGATCGAAAAGGCGAATAGCGGCGTCTGCTATGCCGACATGGCCGGCAACCGCGCGCACACGGCGGCGGTCGATCTTGCTGAGCACGATGTTTTTACGGGGGCAAGGCTCGGCGGCAGCTATTTCTTTGAGCCGGAGCGCACGCTCTCGCGCGGTGAATTTATCGCCATGGCGCTTGCGGCGATGGACGTGAGCGCGGAAGAAGTGCAGATGACCGGCTTTTGCGACGATGCAAGCATTCCATCCTGGGCAAAGGGCTATGCCGTGAGCGCACTGAACGCGGGAGTCGTATCGGGTATCAGCACGGCGGAGGGGGCTGCCTTTTGTTCAGGCGATTTGATCACGCTCAACGAGGCGGCGGTCGTTCTGAACCGGCTGCTCCGCGTGACGGACGTTGACCTCTCGGATTACGACGCGCAGGACGCAGAGAATGCCTGGTGCGCGCAGGCAGTGGCGAATTTACAGTCCGTCAGCATCATCGAGAGCGGGCGCTTTTCTGCCGACGAGATGCGCTCGGGCGTGACGCGCGCACAGGCGGCGGAAATGCTCAGCGCGGCGGAAATGCTCAGCGCGGCGATGACGCTCAGGAATGACCGCAATGAAAAGGGCGGGCTTCTTTCCGGGCTCTTCGGCTGAGGAAAACAAGGAAAAGCAAACAAAAGAGAACGGTTTTTGACCGTTCTCTTTTGCTTGTAATTGGGAAAAAGCTGTGGTAAAGTGTATATTAGTATAGTATGGATAAACGGGGGGCGGTGACGCCCCTTTCAGAAATAAGGAGGAAAACGATATGCGTATCGTTGTTTTAGCGGGTGGACTGAGCATGGAGCGAAATGTTTCGCTCTCAAGCGGCAACAAGATCTGCCGTGCGCTGCGTTCTCGCGGCCATCAGGCAATCTTAGTGGATATGTTCCTGGGCTTTGAGGACTATGAGGGCAAGCTTGACGACGTTTTTGATGCGCCGGACGGCTTCTGCGGCGACTATTCCGTCGCTGAGGCGGAGCCGGATCTTGCCGCCGTGCGCGCAAGCCGCAAGGATCAGAGCCGCAGCATGTTCGGCACGGGTGTGCTCGATGTATGCGCCAAGGCGGACATTGTATTTCTTGCCCTGCACGGCACCTGCGGCGAGGACGGCCGCGTGCAGGCGGCGTTTGACCTGCTCGGCATTCCCTATACCGGCGCGGGCTATCTTTCGAGCGCCATCGCAATGGATAAGGATCTTACCAAGCGTCTGGTGTCGGAATATGTCATCACGCCGCAGTGGCGCACGGTGTGCTATACGGCGGATGAGATCGGCAAGCTTGTTTCCGAAACGAAGCTTCCCTGCGTCGTGAAACCTGTGGCCAATGGTTCGTCCGTCGGCGTTTCCATCGCGCACACGGGCGCGGAGCTGAAGGCGGCGCTCGAAGCGTGCCTGCAATTCGGCGCGCAGGTCGTGCTCGAGCAGTACATCTCCGGCCGCGAGATCCAGGTCGGCATCATCGCGGGCAAGGCGCTGCCGTCCATCGAGATCATTCCGAAGACGGGCTTTTATGACTATGCCAACAAATATCAGGCGGGCGCGGCGGAGGAGATCTGCCCCTCTCCCATTCCCGAGGATTGGGAAATGCGTGTGCGCACCGCGACCGAAACGGTTTACCGCCTGATCGGACTGAGCGTTTATTCCCGCGCGGACTTCATCGTTACACCCGACGGCACGCCCTACTTCCTTGAGATCAACACCCTGCCCGGCATGACGAAGACGAGCCTCCTCCCGCAGGAGGCGGCGGCGGTCGGCATCGGCTACGAAGAGCTGTGCGAGAAGATCGTCGAAGAGTCGCTGAAGCAGAAGAGAGGACTGTAAATGGAGACCATCACGGTAAAAGAGCTGCTCACGGCGACCGGCGGCAAGCTTTTGCAGGGCGATGCGGCGGCGAAGATCTTCGGTGTGAATACCGACAGCCGTACCGTCAAAGCGGGCGAAGTCTTTCTGCCGCTCGTCGGCGAGCGCTTCGACGGACATGATTACATCGAAAAGGCGCTTTCCGCGGGCGCGGATGGCTGCCTTTGCGCGCGTGTGCCGGAAGCGCTGCTGCCCGGGAAATTCTACATCAAAGTACCCGACACGCTGCTTGCGCTCAAGGATCTTGCCGCGTGGTATCGCGCGCGGTTCACGATCCCCTTTGTGCAGGTGACGGGCAGCGTCGGCAAGACAACGACGAAGGAAATGATCGCCTCGGTGCTGGGTGTGAAGTTCAACACGCTCAAGACCGCCGCGAACTTCAATAACGAGATCGGCACGCCGCAGACGCTGCTGGGGCTTTCCTCCAAGCATCGATCGGCGGTCATCGAAACGGGCATGGATCGCGCAGGGCAGATCCGCTACCTCGGCGAGATGGTAAAGCCCGACATCGCCGTTATCACGAACGTCGGCGATATGCACATTGAATATCTCGGGTCGCGCGAAAATATTCTGAAGGCCAAGTGCGAGATCTTCGAAAACCTCAAAAAGGACGGTCTCGCCGTCTTAAACGGCGACGACGAGCTTTTGAACACCGTCTCTCTGCCGCAGAACATTCTGCGATGCGGCTTGTCTGCGCACTGCAATGTCCGCGTGAGCGAGGTCGAAGACCTCGGCATCGACGGTATCCGCTGCACCGTGACGACGGAGAAGGAGCGCTACGCGCTCGCGATCCCCGCGCCGGGCAAGCACATGGTCTACGCCGCGGCGATGGCTGCGGCCATCGGCGAGTACCTTGGCGAAACGAAGGAAGAGATTGAGCGCGGTGTTGCGGCCTATGAACCGGCAGGCTCGCGCATGCACGTCATCGCGCTTTCCGAAAATCGCCGCCTGCTCGACGACTGCTACAACGCGGGGCCCCAGTCGATGGCGGCGTCGCTGCGCGTTTTAGCAGCGAGCAGCGGCAAAAAAGTCGCCGTCATCGGCGACATGGCCGAGCTCGGTGACCTCACCGAGAGCGCGCACCGCGAGATCGGCGAGCTCACAAAGGAACTGGGCATCGACACGGTGATCGCGATCGGTGCACGGGCAAAAAACTTTTTAGAAGGGAACGGCTCTGTGCAGTGGTTTCAGAGCGTGGAGGAGGCGATGGACGCCATCAAGGCGGCGTTCGCGGCGGATACGGCGATGCTCGTCAAGGCCTCGCACTCCATGCACTTTGAGACCATCGTGGAAGAGCTGACCAAGGCATGATCGACATCAGCGTATCGGGACTTGTGAAGTCCTTTGATCTCGAAAAGAAAATATTGGACGGCATCACCTTTCAGGTCAATACCGGCGAGCGCGTGGGCCTTCTCGGCAAAAACGGCGCGGGCAAGACAACGCTCTTTCGTATCCTGACGGGGGAGCTTGATTATGACGCGGGCGAGGTGAGCATCGCCTCGGGCCGCAGGCTCGGCCTCATTTCGCAGATCCCCGTGTATCCCGAGGGCTACACGGTCGAGGATGTGCTCAAGAGTGCGTTTTCGCGCATGCAGAGGATGGAGAACGAGATGAACGCCCTCTCCGAGAAGATGGCGAACGGCGACGAGAGCGAGGAAACGCTGCGCCGCTACGGCGAGCTCTCGGCCAAGTTCGAGGGTCTCGGCGGCTACGACACCGAGACGCCCATCAACAAGGTCGCGAACGGCCTTTCCATCCCGCCGGAGATGCGCGAGCGCCTGTTCGACACGCTTTCAGGCGGTGAAAAGACGCGCGTGAACCTCGGCCGCCTCATTTTGGAGGATACGGATATCCTGCTTCTCGACGAGCCGACGAACCATTTGGACCTGCACGCCATCGAATGGCTGGAGCAGTATTTGTCAACGTTCAAGGGCACGGTCGTCGCCATCTCGCATGACCGCTACTTTTTGGACCGTACCATCACGCGCGTCATCGAGGTGCTCGACGGCAAGGCGGAGTTTTACAGCGGCAACTACAGCTTCTACGCGGTGGAAAAAGAGCGCCGCTATTTGGAAAAGATGCGTCAATACGAAAAGGAGCAGGCCAAGATTGCCCAGCTTGAAAAGAGCGCCGAGCAGCTGCGCATGTTTGCCTTCAAGGGCATGGACAAGACGTACCGCCGCGCGCTGTCGATGGAAAAGCGCATCGAGCGCATGCGCACGACGGACAAGCCGACGAAGGAGCGGGCGCTGAGTGCGCAGTTCAAGTCGCAGGAATTCTACGGCGACGAGGTGTTCGCGCTCAAAAAGCTCAAAAAGAGCTTTGGCGACCGTGTGCTGTTCCACGACGTGGACTTGCAGGTGCGCGGCGGCGAGCGCATCGCGCTCATCGGCGACAACGGCACGGGCAAGTCGACGCTCATCAAGATGCTGATGGAAGAGGAATATCCCGACGAGGGCAAGATCAAGTTCGGCCCGTCGGTGCGCATCGCGTACCTGCCGCAGATCGTCGAATTCGACGTGCCGGAACGAAACTTGGTCGACACGATGCTCTACTCCAAGCGCAACATCACGCCGCAGAGCGCGCGCAACCGCCTGGCCGCGTTCCACTTCACGGGCGAGGACGTTTTTAAGAGCGTCAGCGTGCTCTCCGGCGGTGAGCTGAGCCGATTGAAGCTCTGTATTCTGATGGACGAGGAAGTGAACCTTCTCATTCTTGACGAGCCGACGAACCACCTCGATATCGCGTCCCGCGAGTGGATCGAAGAGGCGGTGGAGAGCTACGACGGGACGCTCCTGTTCGTGAGCCACGACCGCTATTTTATCAACCGCTTTGCAACGCGCGTGTGGGAACTGGAGGGCGGCGTTATTACGGACTATCCGATGGGCTTTGCCCGCTACCGGCAGGTCAAGGCACTGGAGGCGCAGAACAAGATCGACCACACGCCAAAGACTGTAAAGGAAAAGACGGTTACAGAAAAACCGAAGCCGAACCGCTCTGCCCAGCAGGCGCGGCGCCAACTCACCATCTGCGAAAAGGAAATTTCGGCGCAGGAAGCGGCCATTGCGGAGATCGAGCAGCGGCTTGAAGAGGCCGGAAGCGACTATGAGCGCTACAGCGAAATTTACAAAGAAAAGGAAGCGGCCGAGGAGACGCTCGGCGCGCTGATGGAAAAGTGGGAGACGCTCGCCGAGCAGGCGGGCGAATGAGGAACGCACCATGAAGAGACAAAAAAGACTGTGGACGGCGGCAGCGGTCTGCGCTGTGCTTGGCGCTATGTGCCGGGCCGTGCCCGGCGTGCGCTTTGCAGGACTCCTGTTCTGGTGTCTGACGGCGCTTTTGATCGTCTTTGCGATGCTCGAGCAGTACAAAGAGCATGCATGGGCGAAGTGGGGAAAACGCGTTCTGCTCGCGCTCGTGTGCCTAGGCCTTGTCGCATTCGGGTATCTTGAATCGCTCGTTATTCGCGGCGCGCACACGGACGGGCGCGCGGAAGACGCGCAGTGCGTGGTTATTTTGGGCGCGGGCGTGAACGGCACGACGCCGTCGCTGATGCTCTCGTCAAGATTGCGTGCGGCACTCGATTTCATCGCCGACAAGCCGGATATTCCCATCATCTGCTCAGGCGGTCAGGGGCCGGGAGAGGATATTTCCGAGGCCGATTGCATGGCGGACTGGCTCATCGCCCACGGCGTGGACGAAAGCCGCATTTACCGCGAGGACAAGTCCACCAGCACGCAGGAGAATTTTGATTTCAGCTACGCGATCATGGCAGAAAACGGTCTTGATACAGCGGGGACGTTTGCCTATGTGACAAATGACTATCATATTTATAGAGCCGGACGAATTGCCGGTGTGCCATGGGCCTGCGGTGTGGCGGCGACGCTGCCGCGCAGCGCGTATTACGATGCTTTGCAGCTCAACTACTATGTGCGGGAGGCCTTTGCCACCGGTTGGCTCCTGCTGAGAGGAAACTGAGTATGAACGATAACATTTTATGCCTTTACTATTCCCGCACGGGAAACACGAAAAAAGCCATGGAGGAAGTCGCTGAGGCACTGGGCTGCGAATGCCTGGAGATTCGCGACAAGATCGACCGCGGCGGCACGATGGGGTATCTTCGCTGCTGCTTCGATGCGATGCACAAGCGCACGAGCGCCGTTTCGCGCCCGAAGTGCGCGCGTCCGCTCTCGGATTACAAGCTCGTTATTCTCGGCACGCCCGTGTGGGCGGGCCGCTGCTCGAGCGTGATCCGCGGTTTTTTGAAGCGCCGCGGCTATGAGATCCAGAACGCAGCGTACCTCATCACGCACAAGAGCGAACAGGACTATAAGGATGTGTTCCGCCAGATGGATCTCTATTTGCAGACACCGCACGTGGCGGAAGTCTCGCTCTGCCCCGATTCCGCGGGCTACCACTTCTGGCGCGACCAGTTCGTCAAGGCCTGCTCTGACTTCATTGCGGAGGACAAGGGCTGATGTGGGAAAAGCTCAAACAGCTCGCGCGCCGCTATGACGAGATCGGCGAGCTGCTCGAAGTGCCGGAAATTTACGCTGACCCAAAGAAGCTGCGCGCGCTCACGCGCGAGCAGAAGGAGCTCTCCGCCGTGGTAGAGGCCTACCGCGCGTACCAGAAGTGCGAGGACGACATCGCGCAGGCGCTGGAGCTTGTATCCGACCCCGAGCTCAAGGACATAGCGCAGGAGGAACTGAACGCTGCCAAGGCGGAAAAAGAGCGGCTCTTTGAAGAGCTGCGCGTGCTGCTGCTGCCGCGCGACCCGAACGACGACAAAAATGTCATCGTTGAAATTCGCGGCGGCGTGGGCGGAGAGGAGAGTGCGCTGTTCGCCGCGGACCTCTACCGCATGTACGCGATGTATGCGGAAAAGCGGGGGTACCGCGTGGAGCTTTTGAACTACAACGACACGGAGCTGGGCGGTGTAAAGGAAGCTGACTTTATCGTCAGCGGCGACGGGGCGTACTCGAGATTCAAGTTTGAATCCGGCGTCCACCGCGTCCAGCGCGTGCCGGAAACCGAGTCCGGCGGGCGCGTGCACACCTCGACCGCGACGGTCGCGGTGCTGCCAGAGATGGAGGAGGTCGACGTTGACCTCCGGCCCGAGGATATCGAAATGCAGGTCTACCGCGCTTCCGGCGCGGGCGGCCAGCACGTCAATAAGACGAGCTCCGCCGTGCGCCTCATCCACAAGCCGACGGGCATCGTCGTCTCGTGTCAGGAGGAACGCTCCCAGCTCCAGAACCGCGCCAAGTGTATGGCGATGCTCGCAAGCAAGCTCTACGAAGCTGAGCGCGAGCGCGTGGAGGGCGCGATCACGAGCGAGCGCCGCGCGCAGGTCGGCAGCGGCATGCGAAACGAGCGCATCCGCACCTACAACTTCCCGCAAAACCGCGTGACTGACCATCGCCTGACGGGCGAGAATAAGAATTTCAACATCGACGCCGTGATGAACGGTGATTTAGACCCTATCATCGACGCGCTGACGATGCAGGAGCAGGCGGAAAAGCTGCGCGAGAGCACCGAGGCTTAAGAAAGAAGAGAGAACATTGGAGACAAAATGGGTTACCCTCCGCACGGTGGAGGATAAAGAGAGCATCGCGCAGGCGGCGGACATTCTGCGCCGCGGCGGGCTTCTGGCCATCCCGACGGAGACGGTCTACGGTCTTGGCGCAAACGGCCTCGATGAGACCGCCGTGCTGCATATTTTCGAAGCCAAGGGCCGCCCGCAGGATAACCCCCTTATTCTGCACATTCCCGACGCAAGCTGGCTTACGCGCTACTGTGAGGACGTGCCGGACGCGGCCTACAAGCTGGCCGAGCGCTTCTGGCCCGGCCCGCTGACGATGATCCTGAAGAAAAAACCCTGCGTGCCGCTGCGCACGACGGGCGGACTTGAGACGGTCGGCATGCGCTGCCCAGACCATGCGGTGACGCGCGCCATCATCGAAAAGGCGGGCGTGCCCGTCGCCGCGCCGAGCGCCAACACCTCGGGCCGCCCCAGCTGCACGACGGCGGAGCACGTGCGCGAGGATATGTGGGGGAAGATCGACGGCATCGTGGACGGAGGCCCCTGCGAGGTGGGCGTCGAGTCGACGATCATCGATCTCACGGTTACGCCGCCGCAGCTCCTGCGCCCGGGTGGACTGCCGCTCGAGAGCCTGCGCGACGCGCTGGGCGAGGTGACGGTCGACAAGGCCGTGACGCAGAAGATGGGGGAGGGCGAAAAGCCGCGTGCCCCCGGCATGAAATACCGCCACTACGCGCCCAAAGCCCCCGTCACGGTTGTTACCGGTGGGGCGAAGGCGAGCGCGCGCTATCTTCTGACCCACGCATCGGAGGACGCGGGCGTGATCTGCTTTGATGAGTTCGTGCCGCTCTTTGCAGGGCACATCGTTCACCCCCTCGGCGCGAGCGGCGACAAGCGCGCGCAGGCACAGCATGTCTTCGACGCGCTGCGGACGTTCGACGAGACGAATGTCGGCGAAATATGGGCGCAGTGCCCGGACAGTAAAGGCCTTGGCCTTGCCATCGGAAACCGACTCAAAAAGGCCGCGGGCTTCCATGTGGAGGACGCGGACGACGGCAAGATCGTCATCGGCATCACCGGCGGCACGGGCGCGGGGAAGACGAGCCTGCTGCGCGCGCTCCAAAAACAGGACGCGTGCGTGCTCGATTGCGACAGGATCTACCATGAAATGCTTGGGAGCGATGAAAGTCTGCGCGCGGCGCTGCGAAAGGCATTCGGCGGCGCGATCTTCCGAGCGGACGGCAGCGTGGACGTGCACGCCATTGGTCTGATCGTCTTCCATGACAAGGAAAAGCTCTCTGAGCTGGACGCCATCGTCCGCGCGCACGTTCCGCGCGAGTGCGCCCGCCGCATGGCGGCGAGCGATAAACAGCTCATCGGGCTTGACGCCATCAAGCTCATCGAGTGCGGCCTTGGCGCGATCTGCGACGCGACCGTCGCCGTAACGGCGCCTGAAGAGGTACGGGTCAAGCGCATCATGGCGCGCGACAGCATCACGGAGGACTATGCGAGGTCGCGCGTCGCCGCGCAGCAGAGTGCAGAGTACTTCCGCACGCGCTGCGACTACGAATTTGTGAACGATCTGCCCACCGCCGCTGCGGCGGAGAATGCGGCAGAAGTCTATATCCATACCATCATCAAAACTTTGAAGGAGGAAACTGAGAGATGAGTGAAAAGAACAAGCTTGCGGAAAAGCTGCTCTACGCTCCCAAGAACGGCTACGACCGTCTGAGCGCAGAGGAAGAAAAGGCGATGAACGCCTATTGTGAGGATTACAAGGAATTCCTCAACCACGGCAAGACCGAGCGCCTTTGCGTGGAGTACTGCATCGAGCTGGCGAAGAAGAAGGGCTTCAAGGCCTATGAAGCCGGCATGAGGCTTGCTGCGGGCGACAAAGTCTACTTCAACAACCGCGGCAAGGGCATCATGCTCGCCGTCATCGGCAGCGAGGACTTGAGCCACGGCGCGAACATCGGTGCGGCGCATACGGACGCCCCGCGTCTGGACTTAAAGCCCCGCCCGCTCTATGAAGAGGCTGAGATGGCGTACTTCAAGACCCATCATTACGGCGGTATCCGCAAGTATCAGTGGGTGACCATTCCCCTCGAGCTGCACGGTGTGGCCGTGCTGCGCGACGGCAAGAGCGTTGCCATTCACATCGGCGGCGAGGAAGGCGACCCGCAGTTCATCATCAACGATCTTCTCCCGCACCTTGGCCGCGAGCAGGGCAAAAAGCCCCTCAACGAGGCGATTCCGAGCGAGAGCCTGAACGTGCTGCTCGGCGGCCGTCCCATCGCAGATGAGGATTGCTCCGACCGCTTCAAGCTGGGCGTTATGCAGTACCTCAACGAGAAGTACGGCATGACGGAGGAGGATCTCATCTCCGCTGAGATCGAGGTCGTGCCCGCCGGCAAGGCGCGCGACATCGGCTTCGACCGCAGCTTCATCGCTTCCTACGGCCATGACGACCGCGTCTGCGCCTATGCAGAGCTTGCGGGCATTTTCGATGCCGTTTCCCCCAAGAAGACTGCCGTCTGCATCTTCGCCGACAAGGAAGAGATCGGCTCGGAGGGTGTTTCCGGCATGCTCTCTCAGGCGTTTGAGTGGTTCATGGGTGATATGTGCCGCACGCAGGGCGTGGCGCTCGCCGACTGCTTTGCCAACTCCTTCTGCCTGAGCGCGGACGTGACGGCGGCGTATGATCCGAACTTTGCCGACGTGTACGACAAGCGCAACTCCTCGTTCGTCAACTACGGTGTGGCGCTGTGCAAGTACACCGGCTCCGGCGGCAAGGGCGGCGCGAGCGACGCGAGCGCCGAGGTCGTTGGCAAGGTACGAAAGCTGATGAACGACAACGGTGTCTTCTGGCAGATGGCCGAGATGGGCAAGACCGACGCAGGCGGCGGCGGTACGGTCGCCAAGTTCATGGCCCAGCGCAACATCGACACGCTCGACGCGGGTGTGCCCGTGCTCTCGATGCACGCACCGTATGAAACGGTCGCCAAGCTCGACTGCTACATGACCTACAAGTGCATGAAGGCCATCTTCGAACAGGCATAAGAAAACATTCTGCGATTTCGAAAACGCTCTCCCACAAATGGGAGGGCGTTTTCTGTCCAGAATCATGCAATGGTGAACAAAGTGTAAAGTTTCCTGCGCTTTTGCTTGCATAAGCGAGCGCGGCGTGATAAGCTGTCAGAATGCCAAAGGATCAGGAAGGGAAGAGAGTCATGCTCCAGTTATTCACCGATACGTCCGCGAACCTGCCGGTCGCGCTGACGAAGCAACACCACATCACCGTCGTGCCGTTTTCCTACACGGTGGATGGAAAGGAGACGGACTATCCCGATGATGTGGATTTCGACGGCGCGGCGTTCTACGGCGCGATGCGCCGCGGCGCGGTCGTCAAGACCTCAATGGTCAATCCCGACCTGATGGCGAACTACTTTGAACGTGCGCTCTCTCAGGGCGACGATGTGCTCTACGTCGGCATGTCCGGCGGCATCAGCGGCACGGCACAGGCCGCGGTCATCGCCGCGGGCGAGCTGACGGAAAAATACCCCGCGCGGAAGATCGTCACGATCGACACCTACGCTGCCTCCCTTGGCGAGGGGGTACAGGTGCTCGAAGCCGCGTGCATGATCGAAGAGGGGAAGAGCTTAGACGAGATCAAGGCGCATTTGCTCGCGAGAAGACCGCACATGTGCCAGTTTTTCACGGTCGACGACCTTGCGTACTTAAAGCGCGGCGGCCGCATTTCGAGCGCGACGGCGCTGATCGGCACAGTACTGAGCATCAAGCCAATCCTGCGCGGCGACGAGACGGGGCACATCGTCTCCTGCGGCAAAGTGCGCGGTCTGAAGCGCGCCTACGCGGAGCTTGCAAATTATTTTGATACCCGCGCGCTCGATAAGAGCGAGAGCATCGGCATCGCCCACGCGGATAACGCCGAGGGTGCGGAGGCGCTCCTTGCGCTGCTGCGCGACAAGGGCTTCACCGGCGAATGCCTGTCCGTCGTCTACGAGCCCGTCACTGGCGCCCACGTCGGCCCGGGAACGGTCGCGCTGTTTTTCTATGGCACGGAAAAGTAATAAACGTCAAAGGAGAGCCAAAAATGGACGTATCACAGGCGATCAGAACCAGAAGAAGCATTCGTAAATACAAGCAGGAAACCGTTCCGCACAAGGTTATCGAGGAAATTGTCGCGGACGCGGCCTACGCCCCGTCGTGGAAGAACACGCAGATCGCGCGCTACATTCTCGTGGAGGACCGCGCGGCGATCGACAAGATGGCGGAAGAGATGGTGCTTGATTTTAAGTTCAACGAAAAGACGCTCAAAAGCTGCGCTGCGCTCATGGCGCTCACCTACATCACGGGGCGATCGGGCTTTGAGCGCGACGGCTCGTATGCGACGCCGAAGGAAGCTGGCTTTGAGATGTTCGACGCGGGCATCGCGGCGCAGACGTTCTGCCTTGCCGCATGGGAGCGCGGCGTCGGCACGGTCATCACGGGCTATTTCGATGAAGAGAAGATCATTGACCTGCTGCACATTCCGGAAAACCAGAAGGTTGGCTGCGTGATCGGCCTTGGGTATCCCGACGAGGAGCCTGCCGCGCCGAAGCGCAAGAGCGTTGAAGAACTGCTGACGTATCACAATTGAAACTGCGCGCCCGAAGGAAAACCCTTCGGGCGCTTTTTCGTATGCTTTGCCCGCTTTTTGCAAATCCTAACGAAAATGACTTTCGGGAGGACATGCCATGAAAAACGAAACAAAACCCTCACGCGAGAGGGAAAAGAACGATCAGGAGCCGCTGCTGCCGCCCATTCAGCCCGTCATCGACTACGGCTCGGTCGTCATCAAGAATAGCCGCGCCGCCATTCACTGCCTGACCATCGCCGGGCAGATCGAGGGACACATGCTGCTGCCGAATACGCAGAAGGCGACCAAGTACGAGCACGTGCTGCCGCTCCTTGCGTATCTCGAGGAAAGCGAGGACATCGACGGTGTTTTATTCCTGCTCAACACCGTCGGCGGCGACGTGGAGGCGGGGCTTGCCATCGCCGAGCTCATTTCGGGAATGAAAAAGCCTACCGTCTCGCTCGTTCTCGGCGGCGGGCACTCCATCGGCGTGCCGCTCGCGGTCGCGCCGATGGTGACGATGATCGCGCCGTCGGCCTCGATGACCATTCACCCCGTGCGCACAAGCGGCACGATCATCGCCGCACCCCAGACCTACCAGTATTTTGAACGCTTGCAGGAGCGTATCGTGCGCTTTGTGACCAAGCATTCGAACATCACACGCGAGCGCTTTCTCGCGCTGATGATGGATACGCAGGACTTGGCCTCCGATGTTGGCAGCGTGCTCTACGGGGAGGAGGCGGTTGCCTGCGGGCTTGTCGGGCGGCTCGGCGGCCTGTCCGACGCGCTGGAAGCATTGTACGAATTGATCGAGGAGAAAAAGAAGAAAAATGAGTGAAAAAAGACGTCTTCGGGCGTCTTTTTACGCTTTGTTCATCGAATGGCCTTGAAAAGACGGCGAAAAAATGGTATATAGTATTAGTTAAACTGTGTCATTATACCCTGATTGCAAATGACGCGCTTTTTCCAAGGAGGAATTTGCCCGTGTACTTAAAGGCATTGGAGATCCAGGGCTTCAAGAGCTTCCCGGACAAGACGGTGCTCAACTTCGGTGAGGACATCACCGCCATCGTCGGCCCGAACGGAAGCGGTAAATCGAATATTTCGGACGCCATTCGCTGGGTCATGGGCGAGCAGTCGAGCAAATCGCTGCGCGGCGTGAAGATGGAGGACGTCATCTTCGGCGGCACGGAAACGCGCAACCAGATGGGCTTTGCGCAGGTGACGCTTGTGCTCGACAACACCGAGCACATTTTCCCCAGCATGGAGGAAAACGAGGTTGCCGTCACGCGCCGATACTACCGCAGCGGCGAATCGGAATACTATATCAACAAGCAGTCCGTACGGCTGCGCGACGTGAATGAGCTTTTCATGGACACCGGCATGGGCCGCGAGGGCTATTCCATCATCGGTCAGGGCCGCATCGACGAGATCTTGTCGCAAAAGAGCGGCGACCGCCGCGAGATCTTTGAGGAGGCGGCGGGCATTTCCCGCTTCCGCTACCGCAAGGAGGAGACCGAGCGCAAACTCGAGCGCACGGAGGAAAACCTGGTGCGCATCAACGACAAGATCGCCGAGCTTGAATTGCAGGTCGAGCCCCTGCGCGCGCAGGCGGAGACAGCGAAGCAATATCTCATCTACCGCGACGAGCTGCGCCTTTTGGAGATCTCCGTGTGGCTTGAGAATCTCGAAACGCTCCGCACGAGCGCCATCAAGCTCGATACCGACCTTGCCCTTGCACGCGAGGAACTCAAGAAGGCGAACGCCGACCTCGAGGCGCTGTACGCCGCGAGCGAGCAGTTTTCCGCGCGTATCCACGAAAACGACATCGCGCAGGAGGAGGAGCGCACGGCGCTTTCCGCGCTCGATGCGCAGGTAAAGGAACAGGAATCCTGCGTGGCGGTGCTGCAAACGGGCATCGCGCACAACGAGGAAAATATCGCGCGCGTGGAGGAGGAGCTGAGAAGCCAGTCCGACCGCGTCGGCTCGATGGACGAGCAGATCGCGCAGCAGCGCGCGCGCATCGAAGAGCTGGAACACGATAAAAACGAAGTCGAAACGGCGCTTGCCGCGCTTTTGCAGCAGGCGGAGGAACTGTCGAAAAACGCGGGCGAGGCTGCGAGCGAAGCGGAAGCCCTGCGCGCTCGTGAGGCGCTTGCCCTGTCCGCCGCGGCGGACAGCCGCGCGGAAGTCGCCGCCCTGCGCTCGACGCTTTCTGAAATGGACGAGCGCGAGAGCGCCATCGCCGCCGAGCAGGAGAGCGGGGAAGCCCAGCTTTCTGAAACGCGCAAAAGTGCCGCGGAGAACCGCCGCGCGCTCGAAAGTGCGCAGGAGGAAGCCGACGCCATCCGCAATATCATCGCCGGCCACACGATGAAGATGCAGGGCAGAATCGAGCGCGAGAAGGAGACGGGCGAGCAGCATGTTTCCCTCACGATGGAGATGAACAACTTAGACTCCCGCATCCGCTTACTCAGCGAGATGGAAAAGGAGTACGAGGGCTTCAATAAGGCGGTGCGCACGGTCATGCAGGCGCGCGAGCGCAATGCCCTGCGCGGCGTGCACGGCCCGGTTGCGGGTCTGATGAAGGTCAACAAGAAGTACGCCGTTGCGATCGAGATCGCGCTCGGTGCGGGACTGCAAAACATCGTCGTCGAGCGCGAGGAGGACGCAAAGAGCGCTATCCAGCTCTTAAAGCAGCGCGACGGCGGGCGCGCGACCTTCCTGCCGCTTTCGACGATCCGCGGCGAAGCGCTGCGCGACGAGCGCGTGAAGGGCGAATACGGTTACGTCGGCCTTGCGAGCGAACTTGTGGAATACGAGCGCGCATACGACGGCATCTTCAAAAACCTGCTCGGCCGCACGGTCGTGGTTGAGGATCTCGACTGCGGCATCACGATCTCGCGTAAGTTTTCGAATGCGTTCCGCATCGTGACGCTCGACGGTCAGGTTTTGAATCGCGGCGGCTCGATGACGGGCGGCTCGATCTCCCGCAGCGCGGGTATTTTGAGCAGAGCCGGCGAGCTGCGCGAGTTGACGGCGCGGCGCGGCAGCCTTGCAGAAAAGCTGACGCTCGCTGCCAAGGCCGCCGAGGACGCCAAGCGCGAGCTTTCGAAGGCGAGATACGAGCTGGAGGTAGCGCAGGGGCAGCAGCGCGCGGCGGAGGACGCCGTGCTCAAGCTGCAAGGCGACAAAAATCACTATGATCTGCTGCTTTCCTCGCTGCGCGAGCGGCTGGAAGCACTGGATACCGAGCGCGATACCATCACCCGCCGCCGCGGCGAGGTGAAGCGCGCCATGGAAGAAAAGGAAGCGCTTGCATCGCAGCAGGAGAGCGAGGCCGCCGCGCTGCGCGCGCAGGCGGAGGAGAGTCTTTCCGGGCAGACGGAGCTGCTGCGCTCCACCTCGCGCCTGGGCGATGAGATCGCCGGACGCAAGAGCGCGCTTGCGGGCTTTGCCGCCGAGCGCGAGACAACGGAAAAGTCGCTTGCGAGCTTGGAGGGCCTGCGTGCCCAGATGCAGGGCGACGAGCAGAGCAGAAAGGCGCTCATTGAGCAGTACAAAACGGCAAGCGAGCAGGCGCGGCGCGAGATCGGCGTGCATGAAGAAGAGATCGCCGCGCTGAGCGGCAAAATGACGGAAAAGCGCGCGGCGCTCGAAGAGCTTTCCCGCGTGAAGCTTTCGCTGGAGGCCGAGCGCAGCCAGAGCGACCGGCGCGGGCGCGAACTCAACGAAAACGTGCTCAACGTCGAGCGCAGCGTCAGCAAGCTCGAACAGAAGCGCGCGACGAGCGCGATGGAGGAGCAGCAGATCCTCGACAGGCTCTGGGAAAATTACGAGCTGTCGCACTCCGCCGCGCAGGAGCAGCGCATTGAATTAGAGAGCGTCGCCAAGGCGAGCCGCCGCATCGGCGAGCTCAAGCGTGCCATCAGCGGTCTTGGCGCGGTCAATGTCGGCGCGATCGAGGAATTCGAGCGTGTGAACACGCGCTACACCTACCTCACGACCCAGCGCGACGACGTGGAAAAGGCGAAGGGCGAGCTCGTCGGCGTGATCGAGAGCATCACGGGCGAGATGACCGTCATCTTCAAAGAGCAGTTCGCGCTGATCCGCGAGAGCTTCCAGGAGACATTTCTGGAGCTCTTCGGCGGCGGCAAGGCGACGCTCGAGCTGGAGGACGAAAACGATGTGCTCTCCTGCGGCATCGAGATCAAGGTCCAGCCGCCGGGCAAGGCGCTCAAGACCATCACGCTGCTCTCGGGCGGCGAGAAGGCCTTCGTTGCCATCGCCCTGTATTTTGCCATTCTGAAAGTCCACCCCACGCCGTTTTGCGTCATGGACGAGATCGAGGCGGCGCTTGACGAGCCGAACGTGGTGCGCGTTGCAAACTACATGCGCCGCATCACGCAAAAGACGCAGTTCATCGTCATCACGCACCGCCGCGGTACGATGGAGGCAGCGGACGTCCTTTACGGCGTCACGATGCAGGAGCGCGGCGTGAGCAAGATCCTGACGATCAACATGAACGATATGGCTAAGGAACTCAACATTAAGGAATAAGCGCGAGAGAGGAATCAAAGAGTATGGGTATTTTTGCGAAGATCAAAAAAGCATGGTTCGACACCATCGTGTGGGAGACCATCGACGACGACTTCTACGACGAGCTGGAGGAGAGTCTCATTATGGCTGACCTCGGCGCGACGGTCGCGCACGACGCGGTGAAAAAGCTGCGCGACGTCGTGTACCAGAAGAGCATCCAGCGCGGCGACGATGTGAAGCAGGCGCTGCGCGAGATTTTGATTGAAAAGCTGAACGTGGGCGACACTGCGCTCGACCTGTCGACCAAACCGAGCGTCGTGCTGGTCATCGGCGTGAACGGCGTGGGCAAGACCACGTCCATCGGCAAGATCGCCCACCGTCTGAAGGGCGAGGGCAAGCGCGTACTTTTATGCGCGGCAGATACGTTCCGCGCGGCGGCGGCGGATCAGCTCGAGATCTGGGCAAACCGCGCCGAGTGCGAGATCGTCCGCTCGGTCGAAGGCGCGGACCCCGGCGCGGTGCTGTTCGACTCGCTCGCCGCGGCGAAGGCGAGAGGTGTCGACGTCGTCCTCTGCGACACGGCGGGCAGACTTCACAACAAGGTGAACCTGATGAACGAGCTCTCGAAGCTCCGCAAGATCATCGACCGAGAGCTGCCCGACGCCGCGAAGGAAACGCTTTTAGTGCTCGACGCGACGACGGGGCAGAACGGCCTTCAGCAGGCGAAGGTCTTCCGCGAGACGGCGGGGCTCACCGGCATCATCTTAACGAAGCTCGACGGCACGGCCAAGGGCGGCATCTGCGTCGCTATCGCGCAGGAGCTGGGTGTGCCCGTGAAGTTTGTTGGTCTCGGCGAGGGCATCGACGATCTCCAGCCGTTCAACGCGGAGGAATACGTCAAGGCGCTCATCTGAGGGGAAAATCATAAACCTGCGAGACAATAAGGAGACGAATATGGAAATCACTTCTGTTTGCCCCTATTGCGGAAAGGAAATGCGAGATGGAGCCATCCCTGTCTTGCGTGATATTTACTGGTGTCCAAGAGGTGAGGACGGCATGCTCAAAGACGGATTTGGCGACGAGAAGGAACAGGTCTGGCTTGGCAGAGCGGGGCTGTTAGGAGATTATTACACGCCCGCCCGTTACTGTGAGAGCTGCAAGGTGGTCATCGTGCCCGTGCCGGAGATCGAATGGCCGCTTGACAAGCTCGACAAAAAGTTCACGGCCTGGCAGGAAAAAATAAGCGCGCAGCGCGAAGAGCGCAAGGCGCAGCGCGAGGAAGAAAAGCGCGAAGAAAAGAGCAGAAAAAGACGGGAAAAGGACCCGTGGGAGGTTTGACGATGAAATTTGTTCTGGCAACGCAGAACCCTAAAAAGCTGACGGAAATGAGCGCCATTCTGAGTGACCTCGGCGTGGAGGTCGTGTCGGAGGCCGACCTCGGCGTGAAGATCGAGGTGGAGGAAACGGGCGAGACGTTTGCGGAGAACTCGCTTTTGAAGGCCAGGGCCGTCATGGAGGCGACGAAGCTGCCCGCCATCGCGGACGATTCGGGATTGTGCGTCGACGCGCTGAACGGCGGCCCGGGCGTTTACAGCGCGCGCTTTGGCGGCGAGGGGCTGGACGACACCGGCCGCTACCGCCTGCTTTTGCAGATGCTGCACGGTCAGGCCGACCGCCGCGCCCACTTCCACACGACGATCACCTGCGCGTTCCCGAACGGCGACGTCTTGCAGGACGACGGCGAGGTCGAGGGTACGATCGCCTTCGCCCCTATGGGCGAAAACGGCTTCGGCTACGATCCCGTGTTCTTCGTGCCTGACAAGCGAAAGACCTTTGCACAGCTTTCGGCAGAAGAGAAGGCGGAGATCTCGCACCGCGGCAAGGCACTGCGGGCATTCAAGGAAACACTCAAGAATTATCTTGCGGAACATCAATAAAAAGGATAAGGAAATACTATGGAATTAAGCAGCAAACAGCGCGCGTATCTGCGCAGCCTTTCCAATGACCTCGACGTGATCGTCCACATCGGCAAGGACGGCATCGGCGACAACCTCGTCAAGCAGGCGAACGACGCGCTGGAGGCGCGTGAGCTCATCAAGTGCCGCGTGCTTGAAAACAGCATGCTCACCGCGCGCGAGGCGTGCGACGAGCTGAGCGCCTTGACGCGCAGCGAGCAGGTGCAGGTCATCGGCACAAAATTCGTGCTCTACCGCCCCTCGCACAAAAAGGACAAGAAGGATAAGATCGTGCTGCCCAAGGCGGCGAAAAAGACCGTGTAAAAGAGAAAAAGAGGTCGAACAATTTTGAAGATCGGAATTTACGGCGGCAGTTTCAACCCGCCGCATCTGGGTCACATGGCCGCAGCGGAAAGCGCGGCGAAGTATCTGGGACTCGACGAGCTGCTGCTCATTCCCGCGGGCATTCCGCCGCACAAGGCACTCTCCGCCGATGCGGCAGGGAAGGAGCACCGCCTTGCGATGACGCGCCTGATGGGGGAGCAGATCGCGCTCGACACGGGGATAACGGTCACGGTATCGGATATGGAGGTCGCGCGCGAGGGCAAGAGTTACAGCGTCGACACCGTGCGCGAGATCCACGAGCAGCGCCCGAATGACGAGCTGTGGCTTTTGATGGGGACGGATATGTTCCTCTCGTTCCAGAACTGGTACAAGCCAGAGGAGATCCTACGCCATGCAGGGCTCTGCGCTTTCGGACGCACGGAGAAGGACGGCGAGACGCTTTTTGCACCGCAGCGGGATTTCCTTGGGGAAAAGTTCCCGGGCAGCCGCATCGTGACGATGACGCTGCCGAACCTTGTGGACGTTTCGTCCACGGAGCTGCGCGAGCGCATCCCGAAGGGGAAAACGGCGGGGCTTCTTGCGCCCGCGGTGCTCGGCTATATCCTGCGTGAGCATTTATATGGAACAAATCTCGATTTGAAACGTCTAAGCTTAGAGGAACTGAGACCCATCGCGCTCTCCTACCTCAAGGCGAAGCGCATTCCCCACGTGCTCGGCACCGAGCAGACGGCGAAGGAACTCGCGGAACACTACGGCGCAAATGTTGAAAAGGCGCGCTTTGCGGCGCTCCTGCACGACGCGACCAAGCGCCTTTCGATGGAAGAGCAGCTCGCGCTCTGCGAGCACTACCACATCGCGCTCGACGAGCTGGAGCAGCGCGCGCTCAAGCTGCTGCACGCCAAGACCGGCGCGGCGCTCGCGCGCGACGTGTTCGGCGCGGACGACGAGATCTACAACGCCATTCTCTGGCACACGACGGGTAAGCCCGGTATGACGGTGCTGGAAAAGGTGCTCTATCTCGCCGACTACATTGAGCCGAACCGCGACTTCGACGGCGTGGAGGAATTGCGCAAGGTCGTGTGGGAGGATATTGACCGAGGGCTTGCGATGGGGCTCGCCATGACCGTGGAAGAGATGGAAGAGCGGGGGAACCCCGTCCATCACAACACGCTGGAAGCACTGGACGAGCTGAGAGGACATAGCCATGAATGATAAGGACTTTTACGAAAACGACAGAGACAGCATCCGCTACGAGGGACGGCGCGTGCACCATGAAGAGAGCTTTTTCGAGCGCAACTGCGACGAGGCGTGGGAGCAGGTCAAGGAGACCTTTTCCCACCCAGGGCGGCTCTTTGCCAAGGTGCTGCTCATCGCGCTGCTGTGCGGTGTGGTCGCGGGCGGCAGCTACCTTCTGAAGATCCGCGCGCCGCAGCTGCCGAACAAGGGCGATGCGCAGAAGGACCCCAACCAGACGCAGGTCGACGAGATCGACTACGGTGACGGCGTACGCCCGAAGGCGGGCGGCGAGCGAAAGAGCAAGGACTTCTACACGGTGCTCGTCCTCGGGCGCGACACGGGCGGCGGCGGCAACACCGACACGATGCTGCTCGCGAGCTACGACGTGACGAACCAGAAGGCGAAGGTCATGTCCATCCCGCGCGACACAATGGTCAACGTCCCCTGGGACGTCAAGCGCATCAACTCCGTCTACAACTACTACGGCGGGGGAGAAAAGGGTATCAAGGCACTCTATAAGGAGATTTCCCAGCTCGTCGGCTTCGAGCCGGACTATCAGGTCATTGTCGAATGGGACGCGGTCGGCGCGATCGTGGAGGCCATGGGCGGCGTTTACTACGATGTGCCGCGCAACATGAACTACGACGACCCCTATCAGGATCTGCACATTCACCAGACCAAGGGTTACCGCAAACTCAGCGGCAGCGATGTAATGCAGGTGCTGCGCTACCGTCACGACACCGATATACACTACGGCTATCCGGACGGCGACCTTGGTCGCATTAAGACGCAGCAGTCGCTTCTGAAAGCGATGATCGAGCAGCTTTTGCAGCTCAAGAACGTGACGAAGATCGGCGACTTTGCCCGCGCGGTGAAAAATAATGTTACCTCGGATCTGACGTTTGAGGAAATGCTCTGGTTCGGCTCGCAGGCCGTGATGGGCGGGCTCAAGGTCGAAGATGTCAACTTTGTCACCATGCCGAACACGGCGCTGTATGTCTACAGCCGCGCGTATCCGAGGTGGCCGCAGAACTATGTTTTCCCCAAGGCGCAGGAGTTGCTGGACATTGTGAACAACGAGCTCAGCCCCTTTGTTGAGAAGTTTACGATGAGCGACCTTGACATCATGTCGCTCAATTCTGATGGTTCGCTTTCCTCTTCCACCGGTCATGTGGAGGACAGCAAGGCTGCAGTGGCGCCTCCGGTCGTTGTGGATCGATACAGCGGAGATATTCTCGGCGGGACCAGCAGCAATTCCGGGACGGAAACCAATACAGGAAACGGCAGTGAAACGGCCGACGGCAGCGAGACGACCGATCCCGGCACGACCGATCCGGGCAATAGCGGCACGGTAGACCCCGGTACGACAGACCCCGGAAATAGCGGCACGGTAGACCCCGGTACGACAGATCCCGGAAATAGCGGCACGACCGACCCCGGCACGGGAGAGGGAGGCAATACGGGCGATACCGGCAGCGGCGATACCGTCGTTGATGAAATGCCCGAGTGGTTGCGCCCGTAACGGGAAACAACACGAAACAACATCAAACTGAAATAAGAAAAGGAGACCCCTATGTTACCTTCCAGAGAAATGGCCGAGATCGCCGTGAAAGCACTCGACGGCAAAAAGGGTAAGGAGATCAAACTTATTCGCATCGACAAGATCACGACGCTCGCGGAGTACTTTGTCATCTGCACCGGTACGTCCAACACGCAGATCAACGCCCTGTGCGACGAAGTGGAAAAGCAGCTCACGGAGGCGGGCGAAGAGCCGCTGCACCGCGAGGGCTACCGCGGCGGCACGTGGGTGCTGCTCGACTATGGCTGCATCGTTGTCCACGTGTTCAATGATGAGGCGCGCAAGTTCTATTCTCTTGAGCACCTCTGGGCCGACGGAGAAGAGGTCGATCTGAGCGCGCTCCTGCCCCACGCGGAGTAAGGGCGATCCCACCTGAAAAATAACGCTTGACAAGGCGGGACAAAACACCTAAAATGGTCATGCTATATTGATGCAAAACGCGATGACGGAGCATAAAGACGCGCGATTTCCGCCCGAAGAGAGCCGGCGGTCGGTGCAAGCCGGCGGGGAAGCGCACGTGAATGACTCACTCCCGAGCAGCCCGCCTGAAAGGGCGGGACGGTTCGCCTCCGTTACGGGCATGGCTATCGAAGCCGCTGAGGGCACGCGGGCAACCGCGCGCTGAATCAGGGTGGTATCGCGTAAAGAGTTTTTACGTCCCTGACCGTTTTTTGGAACGGTCAGGGACTTTTTTCGCGTCAAAAAATAATTCACATAAAGGAGAAGATCCATGAAGTACGATTTTACAGCCATTGAGAAAAAATGGCAGGAAAAGTGGGAGCAGGAAAAGCCCTATGCTGCCGTAACGGGCGACAAGCGCCCCAAGTTCTACGGCCTCATTGAGTTCCCGTATCCCTCCGCCGCTGGCCTGCACGTCGGCCACCCGCGCCCGTTCACGGCGATGGACATCATCTGCCGCAAGAAGCGCATGCAGGGCTACAACGTCCTCAACCCCATGGGCTTTGACGCCTTCGGCCTGCCGACGGAGAATTTTGCCATCAAGAACCACATTCACCCCGCCATCGTTACGGCGCAGAACATCAAGAACTTTACCCGCCAGCTCAAGATGCTCGGCTACGGGTTCGACTGGGATCGCGTGGTGGACACGACCGACCCGAGCTACTACAAGTGGACGCAGTGGATCTTCCTGCAGATGTTTAAGCATGACCTTGCCTACAAGACCACGATGCCTGTCAACTGGTGCACGAGCTGCAAGTGCGTGCTTGCCAATGAAGAGGTCGTTGAGGGCGTGTGCGAGCGCTGCGGCGCGCCCGTTATCCGCAAGGAAAAGAGCCAGTGGATGCTGCGCATCACGAAGTATGCCGACCGCCTGATCGACGATCTTGACGAGGTCGACTACATTGAGCGCGTCAAGACCCAGCAGCGCAACTGGATCGGCCGCTCTACCGGCACGGAGGTCACCTTCAAGACCAATACCGGCGATGACGTCACCGTTTACACCACGCGCGTCGATACCCTCTTCGGCGTGACCTACACGGTCATTTCTCCCGAGCACCCGATGCTCAAGAAGTGGAAGGATCTCATCAAGAACTGGGACGAGGTCGAGGCCTATCAGGCTGCCGCCGCCCGCAAGAGTGACTTTGAGCGCGGTGAGCTCAACAAGGAAAAAACCGGCGTGCGCCTTGAGGGCATTGAGGTCATCAACCCCGCCACCGGCAAGGTCGTGCCGATGTTCGTCTCCGACTATGTTCTCATGGGCTACGGTACGGGCATCGTTATGGGCGTTCCCGGCCACGACCAGCGCGACTGGGACTTCGCCACGGCCTTCGGCCTTCCCATCGTGGAGGTCGTCGAGGGCGGCGACATCACGAAGGAAGCCTTCACGCTCAAGGATGACACCGGCATTATGGTAAACTCCGGCTTCCTCAACGGCATGACCGTCAAGGAAGCGATCCCCGCGATGAAGCAGTATGCCGTCGAGCAGGGCTGGGGCCGCGAAAAGGTCAACTATAAGCTGCGCGACTGGGTATTCTCCCGCCAGCGCTACTGGGGCGAGCCGATCCCCCTTGTCAACTGCCCCAAGTGCGGTTGGGTGCCTGTGCCCGAGGAGGAGCTGCCGCTCGTTCTGCCGCAGGTGGACAGCTACGAGCTGACCGACGACGGCGAGAGCCCGCTTTCCAAGATGACCGACTGGGTCAACACCAAGTGCCCCAAGTGCGGGTGCGACGCCAAGCGCGAGACCGACACCATGCCCCAGTGGGCGGGTTCTTCGTGGTACTTCCTGCGCTATATGGATCCGCACAACGACCATGAGCCTGTCTCTCACGAGGCGGAGCAGTACTGGGGCCCTGTGGACTGGTACAACGGCGGCATGGAGCACACCACGCTGCACCTGCTCTACTCCCGCTTCTGGCACAAGTTCCTCTACGACATCGGCGTTGTCCACACGAAGGAGCCCTATGCCAAGCGCACGAGCCACGGCATGATCCTCGGCCAGAACCCGCACTACGTCGGCAACGTCTCCACGCAGGAGGAGAAGGACGCGCTCATCGCCAAGTACGGCAATCAGGCGCTGCGCCCGGCGGTCAAGATGAGTAAGTCCCTCGGCAACGTCGTCAACCCCGATGATGTCGTCAAGGCCTACGGCGCGGACACGATGCGCCTTTATATCATGTTCATCGGCGACTTTGAAAAGGTCGCCACCTGGTCGGACGACGCCGTCAAGGGCTGCAAGCGCTTCCTCGACCGCGTATGGAACCTCGCCGATCAGGTGACGGAGGAAGAGGGCATTTCCGAAAAGAACGCGCCCATCGTCCACAAGACCATCAAGAAGGTCACGGACGATATTGACACGCTGAAGATGAACACCGCCATCGCCGCCCTTATGGCCATGGTCAACGAGTTCTATTCCAACGGCCTCAGCCGCGGTGACTTCGAAGCGCTGCTGCTCATGCTCTCTCCGTTCGCACCCCACATGGTCGAAGAGCTGTGGGAGCAGAAGGGCTTTGCCGCCAAGCACGAGGGCAAGATGGCGATGCAGTGCGCGTGGCCGGAGTATGACGAGAGCAAGACCGTCGCCTCCTCCGTTGAGATGGCCGTTCAGGTCGGCGGCAAGCTCAAGGGCACGATCACCGTTCCTGTGGACAGCGATCAGGAAAGCGTTGTCGAAGCGGCAAAGGCAAACGAAAAGGTCGCCAAGGCCATCGCCGGCATGCAGATCGTCAAGGTCATTCACGTCAAGAACAAGCTCGTCAACCTGATCGTGAAGCCCTGCTGAGCGGAATTTCGGATTTTTCTGAAAATATGAGAAAAGATTATTGACAAGCTGCGATTTTTCTCATATAATACCACCGTTAGTCATGTAAGTGACTCTTAAAGAGCACCCAGGATAGAGCCGGGTGCATCGGAGGGAGGGAAAACATAAATGTCCGAGATCCATGTCAAGGAGGGCGAGTCTCTCGACAGCGCGCTCAAGCGCTTCAAGAGAAGCTGCGCCAAGGCCGGTATCGTGGCGGAGGTCCGCAAGAGAGAGTGCTATGAGAGCCCCAGTGTCAAGCGCCGCAAGAAGAGCGAGGCCGCCCGTAAGAACCGCAACAAGCGTTATTACTAAGATCCTTTGAAAATAGACCCATCACAGTGTGATGGGTCTATTTTTTGCTATTTTGCCTACAAAAGATCTGCTATCTCGGGATACATGACAAAGGCCGACGGGATACCGAGCCTTTGGGCGAGGCTGACTTTTTGCCGCAATGTTTCTTCATCGTCGAAGAGCACAAAGCGCGTTCCGCGTTCCGCGGAATAGGTAAAATAGTTTGCCATCAGCTCGCGGGAGAAGTAAACGGAGGAGTGGTGCTTCTGCCGCAGAGAAAGCAGCTCTTCACGCGTCAGCGGTGTGCCGCAGCCCGTGGGGCAGGGGAGCGGAAAGTCCATCATCACGCGCTCTAAATCAAGCGCCAGACGCGCCGCGCCATAGCGATTGACACTTTCCTCCAGCAGTACGCGCAGCGATCCGCCGGAGATGCCCGTGCCGATGAGCAGCGCCGCGCCCTCTGCGGGGAGGGTGAGGGGAGAAAAGAGTATCAGTCCATGCGCGGCTAACTGTCTGGCGAGCTGCGTGAGAAAGGATACCCGGTCGGTGTGGGCGGGCGATTCAAAGTCCGCCAGCACGCCTTGAAAGCCACGCCGGACGCATTCTGCAGCAATGGCGCGGCAGAGCGCGTCCGCACGCGGGATCGAACCGGAACAGCGGTCGGAAAGACCCATCAGCCCACCATGCGGAAGATTTGCCGCGGCGCAGCGTGTCAGGCAGCCGCCCTGCCCCACGGCATAGGCCATGTGAACGAGCGGCAGCGGAGGCGGCGCAGAAAGCTGGGAAAGCGCCTTCGGCGTAATGGCAAGATAGGTGCGCAAAAAATCCCCCCTTGTGAAAAGCGCATTCGGCGCGTATAATAGTCACGATACATTATGCGCGATAGGAGACCGCTATGCTCAGCCTGCTTTGCCCGCAATGGGTGTTTGACGATTATACGGCCGTGACGCCGGAGTTTTTGCATGCGCGCGGCGTAAAGCTGCTGCTCTCAGACCTTGACTTTACGCTTGCGCCGAAAAAACAGAGCGAGCCGGACGAAGCGCTCAAGAAGTGGATCGACGGCCTGCAGGCGACGGGGATCGAGGTTGCGATTTTGTCGAACAACCGAAGCAGCGTTCGTGTGGAAAAGTTCTGCAAGCCGCTCGGCATCGGCTATGTGGGTCATGCGGGAAAGCCCGGCACACGTGGCTTTCAAGAGGCCATGGCGCGCAGCGGTGTGGGCGCGGGCGAAACGGCAATGCTCGGCGACAAGCTGCTGACCGATACGCTCGGCGCGCGCCGCAGCGGCGTTCTGATGCTGATGGTCGAACCCAAGGGCGGGCCGGACGGCGCGTGGAACCATGTGCTGCATGCATTGCAGGAGCCGTTCAAAGCCGCAAGCGCGCACGACGAGCGGAAAAAACGCTGAAATTTGCAAATTTCACCCACAACATCAGGAAAAACACTTGCATTGCCGCACTATATGCGGTAAAATACCATAGGTTTAGAACCGATACTTTGTGAATTTGAGGATAGCGATGATATCCTCGGTAATACAGGAGGAAACAGTTATGGCAACGATTACCGCTGGCGAGTTCAGAAACGGTAAAGTATTCGAAATGGAAGGCAAGTATTATCAGGTCGTCGAGTTCCAGCATGTCAAGCCCGGTAAGGGCGCGGCCTTCGTGCGCACCAAGATGAAGAACGTCGTTACCGGCGGCGTGACCGAAACCTCTTTCAACCCCACGGCGAAGTTTGAGGAAGTGGCCATCGAGCGCAAGAACATGGAGTACAGCTACAACGACGGCGATCTGTACTACTTCATGGATCAGGAGACCTATGATATGGTTCCCCTGAACCGCGATATGCTCGGCGATGCGTTCCGCTTCGTCAAGGAGAACACGATGTGCATGATCCTGTCCATCAAGGGCAATGTCTTCGGCGTCGAGCCCCCCAACTTCGTTGACCTTGAGGTCACCGAGACCGAGCCGGGCCTTGCTGGCAACACCGCGACCAACACCCTCAAGCCTGCAACGCTCGAGACCGGCGCGGAGATCAAGGTGCCGCTGTTCATCAACATCGGCGACAAGATCCAGATCGACACCCGCACGGGCGAGTATATCGGCCGTTCCAAGTAATTAGAGTTTGATCAGCAGTCACAGGAAAGTCGTAGTTCCGGCTGAAGAAAGGAGTTTTACGATGGGTATTTCTGAAAAGGTTGCATATCTCAAGGGCCTGATGGAAGGCATGAATCTCAGTGCCGATTCCAACGAGGGCAAGCTGTTCCGCGCGATCGTGGACGTTCTCGATGAGATCGCCCTCGAGGTCGAGGATCTGACCGACGAGGTCATGGAGCTTGGTGACGGTCTGGACGTCATCAGCGACGATCTCGGCGACGTGGAAGACATCATCTATGATGAAGATGATGAAGATGATGAAGATGATGACGACTACGAAGAGCTCGATGAGGACGAGGACGACGAGGAAGAGGAGTGCTACGCCACGACCTGCCCCGAGTGCGAGGAGGAGATCTTCTTCGACGATTCCGTGCTCGAGGACGGCAAGGTGGAGTGCCCCAACTGCGGCGCAACGCTGGAGTTTGACCCCGAAGACCTTGTGGAAGACGAAGAGAAGGACGACTAAGCGTCCGAAAACCGTATATCATCAAAACCGCCGCAGCAGATGCTGCGGCGGTTTTCTTAAATGTTAGGCAGAAGAAAATCAACGAAAGCTGTTTTCATAAATGTCAAAGAAGGAGCTGACGAATCTGGCCTGCTGGCGCGCTTCTTCCGAGCCGCTTGTGGCCTGCCAGCCGTAAGTTTTGTAGGAGGGGTAATTGAGCTTTGAAAGCCAGAGCAGATGGAACTCTTTTCGGATGAGCGAAATGCCCTCCGGATAGTTTTCGCGCAGCGCGGCAAAAGCCTTGCCGGGATCCTTGAAAACGGCGTACCCGTCTTCTCCCGCGCCGATCGCAAAGCGCTCGTCGCGCTCGTAATAGTCCTCGACGTTTACATTTCCCTTGATGTTCCCCTGTCCGGCGATATAGTCCTGCACGCAGGGATTCGTCACCCTGTTGATCTTGCCGTTGAAAACAAGCACGGCGGCAAGGACGAGGACGGAAAGGATCGCCATTTCTGATTTTTTCATAAATGCTGCCTCCTGTTCGGTGATCATTTTGCGTCGGAAGAAATCTTTTTCAATAGCATCTTATCATCGGAGCGGCGGAATTGCAAGACGAAACGGCTGCCGCTCCTTTTTGTTTACAAAATTCCGGTTGTACGGTGCGGCAAAGCGTGGTACACTACGGACAATGAGCGGCGGCGCTGCCGCCGAGGCAACAGAGCGGAAAGGAAGAATAAAACGATGAAAATTGCCATTCCCTGTGAGAACGGCGAAGTGATGCAGCACTTTGGCCACGCCAAGGAGTTTGCCATTTACGCCATTGAGGATATTAAGCCCATCGAAAAAGAGACGGTCACTTTTGATGAGGTCGACCACGAAACAGTCGCGCGCGGACTCAAATCCCGCGGCGTGGATCTTATCATCTGCGGAGAGATCGGCGCCGGTGCGCGCAGCGCTGTGGAAAATGCCCACATGCTGCTCATCTCCGGCGTGACCGGCGAGGCGGACGAAGCCGTTGACAGCTTCCTCGAAGGACGCCTTGAGCTGATGACCGGCGAGAGCGATGCCTCCGCGGGCGGCTGCGGTTCCTGCGGCGGATGCAGCTCCTGCGGCAGCGGCTGCGGCGGCTGCGGTGGTGGCTGCGGCGAGCCGTATGTGGAAATGCGCACCTTCACCGACATCGTCACGCTGACGGAGGAGAATTTCGAGGACGAGGTGCTGCGTGATCCCGGTCTGATCGTCATCGACTTCTGGGCCGAGTGGTGCCAGCCGTGCAAGATGATGGCGCCCATTTTTGACGAGCTCAATAAGGAAGAGGATAAGGTCAAGTTCTGCAAGATCAACGTCGACGAGCAGCCGAACCTCGCCTCCATGTTCGGCATCGACTCGATCCCGACGCTCGCCGTCGTGCAGGATCGCCACACGCTCACCGGCATGGTCGGCGTGCATGAGAAGGCGGACATCAAAGCGATGCTGGAGCAGTGCAAGGCATGAAGATCCGATACAACGAAGACGCCGAGGTCGTCGCCCGCCTCCGCGCCGCGCTTTTGAAGCGCAATTTGCAGTGTCCCTGCCGCTTGCAGAAAACGGAGGACAACATCTGCATGTGCAAGGAATTCCGCGACCAGATCGCAGACCCCGAATTCGAGGGCTACTGCCATTGCAGGCTCTACTATAAGGAAAAATAGGGCCGAGCGGCCAAAAGAAAAGCACCGTCGTAAAACGGTGCTTTTTTCATTCCAATAATTGCTGCATATCCTGCGGGATTGGCACTGTAAAGTGCATCTCTTGTCCGGTGACGGGCTGCGTGAACCACAGTTCATACGAGTGCAGGGCGGGGCGGGCGATGAGATTTTTGTCCTCCGTACCGTAGAGCCAGTCGCCTGCAAGAGGGTGGCCGAGGTAGGCCATGTGGACGCGGAGCTGGTGTGTGCGCCCCGTCTCGGGCCGCAGGCGGAGGAGCGTAAAGCGTTCGGTCGTTTGCAGTACTTCGTATTCCGTGCGGCTTACAAGGCCGTCCTCGCGAACGCAGCGGCGGATGATGGAGCCATCTGCACGGCCGATGGGCGCGTCGATGACGCCGCGCGGCGGTGTGACCTGCCCGACGGCGACGGCGCGATACTCACGCCGCAGCTCGCTTGAGTGCAGTGCGCGGCGCAGCCGGTCGTGGATATAGCCGCTCTTTGCCGCGATGAGAAGGCCGGAGGTGCCCTTGTCGAGGCGGCTGACGAAATGCGGCACGCTGCCCTCGCCGAGGTAGCCTGTGAGCATTGCAGCGAGACTCGGCGCGGCGGCATCGTCCGCCTTCGGGTGCATGGCGACGCCCGCGGGCTTATTGAGTACCAGCAGGTCTTCGTCTTCGTAAACAATATCGGGCGCGGCTGTGTTTTCACAGTATAGATCCTCACGCGGCGTGCGTTCGGAGAGCGCAACACTGACAACATCGCCCGCGTGGACGATCGCGTTGACATGCACGCTCTGTCCGTTTAAGAGAATGGCATTTTCGCGCCATTTGAGACTCTTGAGCAGCGTATAGGAGAGCTGCAAGCTGCCGCGCAGAATGCCCTTGACCATACGGCCCTCTTCCTCTGGCAAAACGGTGTGGGTGAGAATGCGCATGGCTGCGCCTCCTTATGCTTCGTTCTCGTGCTCGGGCTTGCGCTCGGCAAACCACATATTCCACTGGAAGGAATAGGCCTTGTACACCGCCTCGTCCGCGCAGACAAGGCGCACATGCGCGGGGCGCTCGTGTTCATAGCCGTAGTCCATGATGGCGCGCAGCACGCGGTAAGCACTCTTCAGCTCTCCGTCCGTGCAGGCGAGGGTCAGGCTGTCGCCATCCGCTGCGGGAAGGAGTTCTTCAGCACGGCCGGCAGAGGGGAGGGCGGCGATGTCGCCGCGCAGAATGTCAACGGTCATGTCGCACCTCACCGGTTCAGGTATGCACGGCACTTTTCTTCCGCCTCGCGCGCGAGCGACTCTTCATCGACTGTGACAAGATGACCTTGCTCGACCGTTACGCGCCCCTGAACGACCGTGTAATCGACCGCACCGCGCACGCCGACGGTAGCGAGCACGCTCTTGGAATCGAAGCACGCGCCGACCAGCTCAAGCCTGCGCGAGTCGATGAGGAAGAGGTCGCAGCATTTGCCGACCGCAAGCGAGCCGATGTCGTCGCTGCGGCCGAGAATGGCCGCACTGCCGCGCGTCGCCATCTTGAGAAGCTCATAGCCGCTGGGCGCAGCCTTGCTGCTGTTCAGGCGGTGCAGAAGATACGAAACGCGCAGCTCTTCCATCAGCGACGAGCCGTCGTTCGAGGCAGAACCGTCGACCGCGAGACCGACCGGCACGCCGAGAGAGAGCATCTCCGGGATGCGGGCAATGCCGGAGGAGAGCTTCATGTTGGAGATCGGGCAATGCGCTACGCCCGTGCGCGTCTTTGCCAGCACGCGCAGCTCTTCGTCATTGAAGTGAATACCGTGGGCGAACCAGACATCGTCGCCCGTCCAGCCGAGGTTCTCCATGTATTCAAGCGGGCGCACGCCCTCGCGCGCGAGCATGAAGGCCTCCTCGTCCTTCGTTTCGCAAAGGTGCGTGTGCAGACGCACGCCGTACTGCCGTGCAAGCACCGCGCTTTCACGCAGAAGATCGGCGGAGACGGAGAAGGGGGAGCAGGGCGCGAGCGCCACACGGTGCATCGCGCCGAAGGATTTGTCGTGGTAGCGCTCAATGATGCGCGCGGAGTCGCTTAAAATTTCGTCGACCGTCTGCACCACGCTGTCTGGCGGCAGCCCGCCATCTTTCTTGGAGAGATCCATGCTGCCGCGCGAGGCGTACATACGCGCACCGATCTCGTCGGCCGCGGCAAACTGTGCGCCGATCAGGTCGCCCGCGCCTGCGGGAAAGACATAGTGATGGTCGAAGCAGGTCGTGCAGCCGTGCTTCATCAGCTCGCCAAGGCCTGTGAGCGTGGAAAGACGGATCACGTCCTCATCGAGGTTTTTCCAGATCTCATAGAGCGCCCTGAGCCAGTCAAACAGCTCCATGTTCTGTACCTCCGGCAGGTTGCGGGAGAAGATCTGGTAGAGGTGGTGATGCGTGTTGACAAGGCCGGGATAGCAGAGCATATGGCGCGCGTCGATCACTTTGTCCGCCTGCTGCGGAAGATTTTTGCCGATCGCGCGAATGAAGCCGTCCTCGGCGTAGAGGTCAACGTTCTCGTAAACGGTATTGTGGTCGTCGCAGGAGACGAGCGTGCGGATATTTCGAATGAGCAGAGTAGACACAGCAAAGCACCTCGCAATGCCTGAAGAAACAGGCCAATTTGACACGAAAAGCACGTGTTTTGCGCCGCGCACGGCGCAAATAATCTTGATCGTTTTTTACCGCGACCTGTGCGTGGAAAAAAACACTTTGCGCGGAGCGAGTGTACGCGCCTGTGGCGCGTGCGCAGAGCGGAGTGTGTTCCTTACTCAAAAACGGCAACCGAATCGGTTGCCGTTTTTGAAAGCGTTAGCGTTCCTCGCGGAAGTAGCTCAGACCCAGCGATGCGGGCGGCTGATCCTCGCGCTTCTTGCGCAGCGACACGATGATCAGAACGACCAGCGTGACGACATAGGGGAGCATCTTGTAGAGCTCCTTGATGGCAAGATTGGTGCCGGTGGGGATGAAGATGTAGAGGATGTAGAATCCGCCGAAGAGAATGGACGCCAGCACGCTGACGTTCGGACGCCAGATCGTGAAGATGACCAGCGCAATGGCGAGCCAGCCGCGGTCGCCGAAGGCGTTGTTCGACCACACGCCGCAGGCGTAGTCCATGACGTAGTACAAACCGCCGAGACCCGCGATCATGCTGCCGATGCAGGTGGCAAAGTACTTATACTTTGTTACGTTGATACCGGCGGCGTCTGCCGTTGCAGCGCTCTCACCCACGGCGCGCAGGTGGAGGCCTGTGCGCGTGTGCTTGAGGAAATAGGACGCAAACAGCGCGATGATGATGGCAAGGTAAGCGAGGAAGCCGTAGGACAGGAAGACCTGACCGAACCAACCGCCGACGCTCAGCGACTTGCTGAAGTAGGCGCTCGTCGCGCTCAGCGCGATAGAGGGAACCTCACTGTCGGTCAGCTTGATGAGCGAGCCGCCGAAGAAGTTGCCGATGCCGACGCCAAACGTTGTGAGCGCAAGACCGGTGACGTTCTGGTTGGCGCGCAGCGTGACGGTCAGCAGGCAGTAGAGAAGACCCATCAGAAGAGAGCCGAGCAGAGAGCAGAGCATCGGGATCCCGATGGCAAGAAAAGCGTTCATGTTTGCTGCGGACGTCGACTGCTCGTAGAAGAACGCGCCGATGACGCCGCAGATACCGCCGACGTACATCACACCCGGGATACCGAGGTTCAGGTTGCCGGACTTTTCCGTTAAGATTTCGCCGGTGCTGCCATAGAGCAGGGGAATGCCCTGCATGACCGCACGGGGAAGGAAAGAAGCAAGATCAAACATCGCTCACGCCTCCTTTTTGCCCTTGCGCAGGCTGACCTTGTAGGTGATGAAAAACTCGCTGCCGATGATAAAGAAGAGAATGATACCCGTCAGAATATCGGCAAAGGAGTGGTTCAGACCAAAAACACTGGAGATCTCGCTCGCGCCGCGGCTCAAAACCACGATGAGAAGGCTCGTGAAGATCATCAGGATGGGGTTGAACTTAGCCATCCAGGAGACCATGACCGCGGTGAAGCCGCGTCCACCGACGATGGTGGTCGTGAGCGTATGATCGGTGCCGGCGGTGAGCAGCAGGCCGATAAGGCCGCAGATCGCGCCGGAGAGCACCATCGTGCGCACGATGACGCGCTCAACTTTGATGCCGGCATAGCTCGCAGTGCGCTGGCTTTCGCCGACGACGGCGATCTCATAGCCGTGCTTGCTGTAATTGAGATAGATGTACATGAGACCCGTGAGAACCGCCACAAGCAGGATCGGGAGGAGGTAGCGCTGCCCACCGATGACGGGAAGCCAACCGGCCTCGGTGTTCGCGTTGATGATGCCGATCTTACCCGAGCCCTTGGGAACCTCCCAGACGATGATGAAGAATGCGGCGAGCTGCGTTGCGATGTAGTTCATCATCAGCGTGAAGAGCGTTTCGTTCGTGTTCCACTTGGCCTTGAAGATGGCGGGGAGGAAGCCCCACAGCGCGCCCGCAGCGATCGCGGCAACGATCATAACGAGGATCAGCGCGGCATTGGGCAGCTTGCCGCCCAGGCAGATCATGCAGGCGGCAGTGGCAAGGCAGCCGATCAGCACCTGGCCCTCCGCGCCGATGTTCCAGAAGCGCATTTTGAACGCGGGCGTGACCGCGAGCGAAATGCCGAGCAGGATCGCAAGGTTGTGGAACGTGACCCAGCTCTTTCGGGGAGTGCCAAACGCCCCGTAGAGGATCGTGGAATAGACGTTGAGGGGGTTTTCACCCGTCAGGAGCGTCGTGACGATGGCACAGACGATCAACGCGAGCACGATCGCGCCGCCGCGGATCAACACGGCCTGATACCAGGGAAGCGTATCGCGCTTGGCGATGTGGAAGAGAGATTGTCTTTTATTCATCTTTGTTGCCTCCCCTCACGAGCGTCATCAGTGCGCCGACCTCACGCTTGTCGGTCTTTCTGGCGTCGACCACGCCGGAGACCTGACCGCCGCAGAGAACCACGATGCGGTCACACAGCTCGAGCAGCACGTCGAGGTCTTCGCCGACATAGACGACGGCGACGCCCTTCATTTTCTGTTCGGTCAGCAGGTTATAAATGGTGTAGGAGGTGTTGATGTCCAGACCGCGCACCGCGTAAGCGGTCATCAGCACGGCAGGGGACTGGGCAATCTCACGCCCGACAAGCACCTTCTGCACATTGCCGCCGGACATGCGGCGAACGGGGAAAGAGGTGCTGGGCGTGACCACGCCGAGTTCCTCCCAGATGCGGTTGGCGAGCGCCTCGGGATCTTTCCGGTCAAGGAAGAGACCCCTGCCCTTGCGCCAGGAGCGCAGCATCATGTTGCCGGTCATACCCATCGAGCCGACAAGGCCCATACCGAGTCGGTCCTCCGGCACGAAAGACATGGCGATGCCGTTTTTGCGGATCTTCATCGGATCGAGGCCGACGAGCTCCTTTTCCTTCTCGCCGTCCGGCGGGTAGAAGGTCACATGGCCGGAGGAGACAGGATAGAGGCCTGCGATGGCTTCAAGCAGTTCGCGCTGGCCGCTGCCTGCGACGCCCGCGATGCCGAGCACCTCGCCTGCGTTGACGGTGAAGGAGACATCATCAAGACGCTTGACGCCAAGCTCGTCGTAAACCGTCAACCCATCGACGACAAGGCGCTGCGTGACGTTTTTCGGCTCGGGACGGTTGATGTTCAGGCTGACCGTGTGGCCGACCATCATATCGGTCAGCGACTGCTGGTCAGCGTCCTTGGTGGCGACATCGCCGATGTACTCGCCCTTGCGCAGCACCGCCACGCGGTCAGATACGTCGAGCACCTCATGGAGTTTATGGGTGATGATGATGAGGGACTTGCCGTCCGCCTTCATGTTGCGCATGATGGCGAAGAGCTTGTCCGTTTCCTGCGGGGTGAGCACGGCGGTGGGCTCGTCCAGAATGAGGATATCCGCGCCGCGGTAGAGCACCTTGACGATCTCAACGGTCTGCTTCTGCGAAACGGACATATCGTAGATCTTCTGATTGGGGTCAATGTCGAAACCGTACTTGTCGCAGATATCCTTGACCTTTTTGCTTGCTTCGGCCAGGTCGAGCTTGCCTTCAAGGCCGAGGACGATATTCTCCGTTGCGGTGAAGAGATCGACAAGCTTGAAGTGCTGGTGGATCATGCCGATGCCGTGCTCGAACGCGTCCTTGGGGGAGGCGATCGTCACAGGTTCGCCATGAATGTAAATTTGTCCCTCGTCGGGGAAGTAGATGCCGGAGAGCATGTTCATCAGCGTGGTTTTGCCGCTGCCGTTTTCGCCGAGCAGAGATAAGATCTCGCCTTCGTGCAGCTCAAGGTTGATGGCGCTGTTCGCCACGACCTTGCCAAACCGCTTTGTTACATTCTCCATTTTAACTGCGCATGCAGCTCCCAAGGCGGTCACCCCTTCTTTTACCGGAGGGCAGGAAAAAAGCCCTTCAGTATTGTATTGATTCATGCTATATATTACCATAATTGACGTTCATTGTAAATGCGAAACGGAAAAAAATACAAAAAAAGTTAGAAGCGTACAAAATTTTTTAGACGTTTAACAGAAAGCAATAAAAAAAGAAAAAGATCGGGCTGCCCGCAGGCAGCCCGATCATGTAGTAGGGGAGAGATTAGCCGCCGAAGTTGGTGTCGAGCAGCTTGATGCCGTCGATCTGCAGATCGAAATAGGGAGCGGAACGGAAGGTGGACTCGGCAAAGTAACCGTCCACGATGACCTCGGTATCCGGTGCGCGGTCAGCGTCGGTGTCCACATCAGCCATGTAGGTGGTCATAGCCTGACCATCCACGGTGAAGGTGGAGCAGTCGAAGACGTGGAGTTCGCCGCTCTCGAGCTTGGCAGTCGCGTCGGCAATGGCCTCGGCGGTGCCCTCGGCGGCGACGTTCTCGTTCAGGTCGGTCAGGACGACGGAGCCGGTAGCAAGGGTGCCGGTCCAGTCAGCATCGATGGTCTCACCGTTCATCGCCTTGGTGATGGCATACTCATAGTAGGGAGCCCAGTCGATGCGGGAGGAGATCAGATAGGTGTTGGGGCAGGCGGCCTCGGTGGAACCGTTGTAGGAAACGTCGGGGACACCGGCGGTCTCGCAAGCAGTGGGAGCGCCCATGGAGTCAGCGTGCTGGCTGATGAGCTTGCAGCCGTTCTGGATGAGCTTCTGCGCGCCTTCCTTCTCGGCGGTCTCGTCATACCAGCTGCCGGTGAAGGTGACTTCCATTGTAGCAGTGGGGCAGACGGAGCGGGCGCCCAGGAAGAAGGAAGTGTAGCCGGAGATAACCTCGGCATAGGTGAAGGCGCCGACGTAGCCGATCTTGGCATCGTCCGCGGAGAACTCACCGTTGGCGATCATCTCGTTGAGCTTCATACCGGCAGCAACACCGGCGAGGTAACGGCCCTCATAGATGGAAGCGAAGGCGTTGTGGTAGTTGGCAAGACCCTCGGTGTGCGCCTTGGTGCCGGTGGAGTGGCAGAACTGCACGTCGGGGAAGTCCTTAGCGGCCTGAATCATGTAGTCCTCGTGACCGAAGGAGTCGGCGAAGATGATGTTGCAGCCGGCGTCGGCCAGCTCAGCGGCCTTGTCGTAGCACTCCTGACCCTCGGGAACGTTGGTCACGATGGTGTATTCGACACCGAGCTTCTCGCTGGCCTCTTTCGCAGCGTTGATGAAGTTGAGGTCGTAGGTGGAGTTTTCGTCGTGGAGCATGATGAAGCCGACCTTGAAATCGGTGACTTCGTTGTTGTCCTGATCGTCGGTGTTGGTATCGTCCTTCTTATCGCCGCAGGCGACGAGGGCGAGGACCATGACGAGACTCAGGAGCAGTGCAAGGAACTTCTTCATTTCAGTAAATCCTCCTTAAATTTTACGGCAATCAAAAGATTTGAATACCGTTATCACCATGATACATAAAAAGGGGAAATTTATCAACAGGAAAAACGAAAATCATCGATCAAACTTGACCAAAAAAGAATTGGTTCTTTTAGCCATAGCGGAGAAAGAAGCAAATATTGCGTGAAGAAAACGAAAAAAGCCCCGCTCGATGAGCGGGGCTTTTAAAGCAAAGATTACATCTGCACGCGGGTACCGGTCTTGCCCTCGATGCCCTCAGCAGCCTTCTCAAGAAGGGTGATGAGCGCAACGCGGCCGGGCTTGCTCTCGGCAAACGACATGGCGGCCTGCACCTTCGGCAGCATGGAGCCGGGGGCAAACTGCTTCTCGTCGATATACTTGCGCGCCTCGTCCGGGGTCAGGGTATCGAGACCCTTCTGGTCGGGCTTGCCAAAGTTGATGGCGACCTTCTCAACGGCCGTCAGGATGACAAGCATATCCGCATCGAGGAGCTCGGCGAGCTTGGCGGAGGCAAAGTCCTTGTCGATGACCGCGGGGGTGCCGACAAGCTTGCCGTCACGGCGCACAACGGGGATACCGCCGCCGCCGACGGTGATGACAACGGTGCCGTTGTCAACGAGCGCCTTGACGGTGTTCTTTTCGATGACGTCGATCGGCTTGGGGGAGGGAACGACCTGACGGTAGCCGCGGCCCGCGTCCTCGACCATCGTGTAGCCCTTCTCGGCAGCGATGCGGTCGGCAGTCTCCTTGTCGTAGAACGCGCCGACGGGCTTGGTGGGGTGCTGGAAGGCGGGGTCAGCCTCATCGACGAGCACCTGCGTGACGACGGTGGCAACGTCCTTGTTCATGCCGCGAGAGGCGAGCTCGTTGCCGATGGCGTTCTGCAGGTGGTAGCCGATATAGCCCTGGCTCATCGCGCCGCACTCGGGGAAGGGCATATCGGACTTGATGGCCTTGGCCTCGGCGGCGGTGGCCATGCCGAGGTTGATCATACCGACCTGCGGGCCGTTGCCGTGGGCGATGATGACCTCGTTGCCCTGCGCGATGAGGTCGACGATGGGCTTTGCGGTCTCGGTGACGAGGGCGAGCTGCTCGTAGGGGGTGTTGCCCAGCGCGTTGCCGCCCAGGGCGATGACGATTCTCTTGCTCATGATGACTATCTCTCCTTGATTTTTTAAAAACTCTCTTCTCTCAAAAGCGGCTGTGCCGCCTTTTTACATGATCGGTGCGCTTTAGAACATCTTGCGCTCTTCGCCGCTCTTGTCCATCTCCATCAGGGCGCGGACGGGATCCTTGACCTGTGCGAGGAACATCATTGCAGCGATGATATAGGGCTTGTAGGAAGCCTGCTTGTACAGGGGGACGATATAGCGGTCGAACACGCTGTTGTCGACCTCGCCCTCGGGGCAGGAAAGGCCGGTAATGTCGGCGGGCAGGCAGTGGAGATAGAGCGCCTTGCCGTCCTTTGTGAGCTTCATCATCTCCTCGGTGCAGGCCCAATCCTTGTGCTCGGCGTTCTGCGCAAGCAGCTTTTTCTCCAGCTCGTCGATGCCGTCCTTGTCGCCGGCCTGATAGAGCTTCGTGCGCTCCTCCATGGCCTTGAACGGCGCCCAGGACTTGGGATAGACGATGTCTGCGTCCTTGAAGGCTTCCTTCATGTCGTTGCACTTCTTGAAGCTGCCGCCGGTGGCTGCCGCATTCTTTTTTGCGATCTCCTCGACCTCGGGCATGACCTCGTAGCCTTCGGGGTGAGCGAGGGTGACGTCCATGCCGAAGCGGGTGAAGAGGCCGATAACGCCCTGCGGGACGGAGAGGGGCTTGCCGTAGCTCGGGGAATAGGCCCAGGTCATGGCGACCTTCTTCCCCTTGAGATTCTCCACACCGCCGAAGTGGTGGATGATGTGAAGCATATCCGCCATACACTGCGTCGGGTGGTCAACGTCGCACTGGAGGTTCACAAGCGTCGGGCGCTGCTCGAGAATGCCGTCGCGGTAGCCCTCTTCGAGCGCGTCCATGAAGGTCTTCTGATACTTGTGACCCTCGCCGATGAACATATCGTCGCGAATGCCGATGACGTCGGCCATGAAGGAGACCATGTTTGCCGTTTCGCGCACGGTCTCGCCGTGTGCGATCTGGGATTTCTTTTCATCAAGTACCTGCTCCTCAAGACCCAGCAGGTTGCACGCGGAGGCGAACGAGAAGCGCGTGCGCGTGGAGTTGTCGCGGAAGATGGAAATGCCAAGGCCGGAATTGAAGATCTTCGTGTTCTTGTTGCGCTCGCGCAGGTCGCGCAGCGCGTCGGCCACGGTGAAGACTGCGTCGATCTCCTCGTCGGTCTTATCCCACGTCCAGTAGAAGTCGGTCTTGTACATATTATTGATGTGCAGCGTCTCGAGATGGCGCGCCAGTTCAACAGTCTTGCTCATAGGTGATTTTCTCCTTTATCACATAGTATGGGTTTAAGCACCCGCATTTATTTAATGTCGTTGCCCGTCAGCTCCTGACGGAAGCTCGTGGCGGATTCTTTTTTGTCGCCGGGCTTGTAGAGGCCGGGAACGGCGGCATAGAGCGCCGCGCAGGTGACGAGATCCTGCTTCCACGTGATCTCGTTGGGCGCGTGCGCCTGCGATTCCGCGCCCGGGCCGAAGCCGACGCAGGGGATCCCGTAGCGGCCCTGAATGGAAACGCCGTTCGTCGAGAATGTCCACTTATCCGTCAGCGGACGGCCGGCGCGCGTGGACATGGCCTTTTCGTCCGCGCCGATGCGTTCTTTGCCCCAGAGGGCGTGGTGCGCGTCGACAAGCGCCTGCACGTGGGGGGCGCTCTCCTTGTTGATCCAGGTGGGGAAGAAGCATTCCGTTTCGTAAACGTGACCCGTCCACGCCGGACGGTCATACATGTACATACTGACCTTGACGTCCTTTGCGTACTTTTTGCACGCAGGGAGATCTTCGATCTCTTTGAGGCAGGACTGATACGTTTCGCCCGCGGTCATGCGGCGGTCGATGGAAATGGCGCAGGAGTCCGCCACGGCGCAGCGGGAGGGGGAGGTGTAGAAGATCTGGCTCGTGGTGCAAGTGCCGCGGCCGAGGAAACGCGCATCCTCCCAATGTTCAGGATTATACTTCGGATCGAGCATCTTGGCAAGACCTTTAATTTTTTTATCGTCCCCGGCGTCATTTTCGTTCAAATCGCGCACATTCAGGATAACCTCAGCCATCTTATGAATGGCATTGTCGCCGCGCTCGGGTGCGGAACCGTGGCAGGAAACGCCGTGCATGTCGACGCGGATCTCCATGCGGCCGCGATGCCCGCGGTAGATACCGCCGTCGGTCGGCTCGGTCGAAATGACGAATTCGATCTTGCTTCTTGCGTCCTCGGGGCCTTTGAAGTATTCGTTGACGATGGACTGCCAGCACATACCGTCGCAGTCCTCCTCCTGCACGGAGCCGACAACCATGATCTTGTAGCCCTTGGGAATGAGATCAAGATCCTTCATGATCTTTGCGCCGTAAGCAGCAGCTGCCATGCCGCCCTCCTGGTCGCTGCCGCCGCGGCCATAGATGATCTTGTCATCTTCGTAGCCCGCATACGGGTCGTGCGTCCAGTTCTCGCGGTTGCCGATGCCGACGGTGTCGATGTGGGAGTCGATGGCGATGATTTTGTCGCCCGTGCCCATCCAGCCGATGACATTGCCGAGCGCGTCGATCTCAACCTTGTCGTAGCCGAGTTTTTCCATCTCTTCCTTGATGCGCATGACAACGCCCTTTTCCTCGCAGCTCTCGCTGGGAATGGCGATCATATCGCGCAGAAAACGGGTCATATCGGGGCTGTAGGTCTGTGCGGCTTTTTTGATGGCTTCAAAATCCATGGGAAACCTCCGTTAAATGTAATAGTATTTTCTGTCAGTCGAGGTCAATTTTCTGTTACACTATCCTTATCATAGCATAAGAACCATGGTTGTCAAACAAAAAATTTGCGTTTCAAAATTATTTTAAGAAAATGATTGCAATTCAGTTGATTTATGGTATCATAGGAATGAAAGATCACGCTGACGGTGCTGGAAAGATGTGCAAGATGCACAGCAAATTGCCGCCGGCAGGCAGAGGAGGGATAGACCATAGAAGCCGCAACGCTGAAAACACTCGAACAGGTCGCAAAGGGGATTGCGGCGACGTTTGGCAGCCACTGTGAGGTGGTGATCCACGACGTGGGCGCCAAGCATCCGGAGCATTCCATTGTCGCCATCGAAAACGGCCATGTGACGGGCAGAAAGGTGGGCGACGGCGCGTCGCATGTTGTGCTCGAGCAGGTGCGTCAGGCTGATGCGCAGCCGAACGACCACTTGAGCTATCTCACCAAAACGCCGGACGGGAAAATCCTCAAGTCCTCTACCATGTATATCCGCGGCAGGAGCGGCAAGGTGGTTGCGATCCTTGGCATCAACTACGATATTTCCTCACTTCTGATGGTCGAGGGTGCGGTGCACGAGCTGATCGACACCAAGGATCAGACGCAGAGCGAGCCGGAAAAGATTGTCAACGTCAATGACCTGCTTGACGAGCTGATCGCCCAGTCGGTCGCGCTTGTCGGTAAACCCGTCGCGCTGATGAACAAGGAAGATAAGATGCGCGCCATCGGCTTTTTGAGCCAGAACGGAGCGTTCCTCGTCACAAAGTCCGGCGACAAGATCGCAAAATATTTTGGCATATCCAAATATACGTTATATTCTTATATTGACAAACAACAGGAGGAAAAGTGAACCATGGGCAAGATTGATTTGACCATCAATAAGACCGGCCTTGCGCACAATATTCAGAAGGCCAAGGAGAACAACGTCATTATTCCGACCATCGCGCAGATGCAGCATCCTGAGACCATTCCTGAGAAGATCCAGGAAAAGCTCAAGAATGTCGGCCTGTGGGATGTGAACCCGCTGAACCTCTTCCGTATCACGTGGAAGAACGAAGCCAAGGAGTCCGGCGGTCTCTTCCAGGAGGTGCCGAACTATGTCGAGATCCCCTCTGAGCTGTCCGGCGTGAAGTGCCGCATCATCGCTATGGCGGGCAAGTGGTTCCCCACGGGCTGCCACAAGGTCGGCGCGTCCTTCGGCTGCCTTGCCCCGCGCCTTGTGACCGGCCAGTTCGACGCGGACTATCACCACGCCGTGTGGCCCTCCACGGGCAACTACTGCCGCGGCGGCGCGTTCAACTCCAAGCTCTTGGCGGTCGACTCCGTTGCCATTCTCCCCGCCGAGATGAGCAAGGAGCGCTTTGAGTGGCTCAGCAAGATCGCCGGTCAGGTCATCGCGACGCCGGGCTGCGAAAGTAACGTCAAGGAGATCTTTGATAAGACGTGGGAGCTCAAGCAGGATCCGAGCATGATGATCTTCAACCAGTTTGAAGAGATGGGCAACCCGCTGTGGCACTACAATGTCACCGGCTATGCTCTTGCCGACCTCTTTGAGGCAGTCAAGAAGCCCGGGCAGAAGCTTGCCGGCGCGTGCTTCACCTCCGGCTCCGCCGGTACGATGTCGGCGGGTGACCTTTTGAAGGAGCGCTATCCCGGCATGAAGCTCGGCGTTGGCGAGGCGCTTCAGTGCCCGACCATTCTCAACAACGGTTTCGGCGGCCACCGCATCGAGGGCATCGGCGACAAGCACATTCCGTGGATCCACAACGTGAAGAACACCGACATGGCCATCGCCATCGACGACGAGGATTCCCAGCGCCTGCTGCGCCTCTTCAATACGGCCGAGGGACAGAAGTATCTCAAGGAAGAGCTGAAGCTCTCCGACGAGCTCATCGAAAAGCTCACGTGGCTCGGTATCTCCGGCATTGCAAATGTCCTCTGCTGCATCAAGATGGCCAAATACTATGAGCTGGGCGAGGACGACGTTGTCTGCACCGTCCTGACCGACTCTGCCGTGATGTATCAGTCCCGCATCGAGGAGCTCAACGAGATGCACGGCGCGTATAACGCCGAGGAGGCCCGCCTCGACCACAACCTTCACATGCTCGGCCTCAAGACCGACAGCATGCTCGAGCTGACGTACAACGACCGCAAGCGCATCCACAACCTCAAGTACTACACTTGGGTCGAGCAGCAGGCACGCGACGTCAAGGACCTCAACGCCCTCTGGTACGACACCAAGGGCACGTGGGACGCCGTCCACGCGCAGGCGAAGGAGCTCGACGAGCTCATCAACGAGTTCAACGAAGCAACGGGCCTTTTGAAGGCGCTCTAAGATCTCAAAAAATGAAAAGGGGCAGGGCGACCTGCCCCTTTTTGACAGGCAAAGGAGGATCATTATGCTCAAAAATGTCAAATGCGCGCGCTGCGTCAAGTGCGGCAGGGAATACGAGGCGATGCCGAATCTTACAACTTGCGAATGCGGCGGCATTCTCGACATCATCTACGATTACGACTACATTAAGAAAAATCTGACCAAGGAAACGCTCAAGTCCCGCCCGCATACCATGTGGCGCTACCGCGAGCTGCTGCCCGTGGAGGAAACAACGCCGGATACGCCGCTGCGCGTGGGCTGGAGCCCGCTCTATGAAGAGCCGCGCCTTGCCAAGATACTTGGGCTTAAAAAGCTCTGGGTCAAGGACGACGGCCAGAACCCGACCGCATCCTTAAAAGACCGCGCCTCCGCCATGGCGGTCGCCAAGGCGGGGGAGGCGGGAGCAAAGATCATCGCCTGCTCGTCGACGGGCAATGCGGCTTCGTCCCTTGCGGGCAACGCCGCTGCCGCCGGTCTCAAGACCTTCATCTTTGTCCCCGAGCGCGCGCCCAAGGGAAAGGTTGCACAGCTGATGACCTTCGGCGCGAACGTCATTTCCGTCAAGGGCAACTACGAAGAGACCTTCGAACTTTCAAAAAAGGCCATCGACAAGTGGGGCTGGTACAACCGCAACGCCGCCATCAACCCCTACCTCTCCGAGGGAAAGAAGACCGTTTCGCTCGAGATCGCCGAGCAGCTTGAGTGGAAAATGCCGGACTATCTCGCCATTTCCGTCGGTGACGGCTGCACCATCGCGGGCGTGTGGAAAGGATTCAAGGATCTCTACGCCGTTGGGTTGATCGATAAACTCCCGCGCCTGATCTCCGCGCAGGCGGAGGGCTGCCACCCCATCAACCGCGCCATCGCGGAGGATAAGCCCTGGGAACCGATGGAGGAAAACACGCTGGCGGACTCTATCGCCGTTGGCGTGCCGCGCAACGCGGATAAGGCGCTCATGGCGATCCGTGAGTCGAATGGCATCGTGGTGAACGTGACGGACGAGGAGATCATGGCGGCGCAGAAGCTGTTGGGCATGACCTGCGGCGTCTTCGGCGAGCCTGCGGGCGTCACCGGCGCGGCGGGCGTGAAAAAGCTCTGCGAGCAGGGCGTTCTCGGCGAGAACGACACGGTTGTGTCGGTCGTCACGGGCAACGGACTCAAGGACGTGGCGAATGCCATCAAATTCTGCGGCGAGCCGATGAGCCTGCCGAACGACCTTACACTGCTGGTCGAGGAATTCGACAAGCGCGGCATTGAGACCGACGCGTAAAAAACAGAAAAGCGCCCCACGAATCGCCTGATTCGCGGGGCGTTTTTGATTATACAAAATGATCCTTGATGACGGGAATGGCGTTGAGCAGTGCCGAGATCGCCGTGGAGACCGCGAACACAAAGACTGCGAGCAGCGGCACGGAGAAAAAGGCGTTGCAGGAGAAGGTGTCGATGCCGAAATGCTGCAGCAGTTCAATGACCATGGGGTGGACGAGATAGACACCGAAGCTGTATTTCGACATCTTGCGGAGGAACGTGTAGGCTTTTTCACCCATGCGAGGGAAATTCAGATGCTGCTTGGCAAAGACGAAGATCGGTACGCTTGTGCAGAGAACGTTGAGCGAATTGTAGGTGTAGAAGATGTCGCTCGGCGCGCCCTGTGCCCTTGAAAGAGCGACGGGGGCGAACACGGATACCAAAAGGCCGGCAACGCCGATGCAATAGAGAATGATCTCTTCTCTGCGGCTAAAGTCCCTCCGGCTGAGATAGTATCCGCCGATGAAATAAGCGGTGAAGCCGAGCGGGAAAAAGCAGTAGGAGTACATGATGACGGTGTGAATGACCGCGCTTGCCTGATACGAAACAAAGGAGAGAAACAGGGCAAGCTGGGGCAGAAGAAAGGTGAAAACAAACGCAAGCAGCAGGAAGTAGCGCATGAGCGTTTCATTTTGCACGATCGGCCGCAGCAGCGGGATCAGCAGATACAGCCCTACGATCATGTAGAGGAACCACAGATGATAATGCCCCGTGATGAACTGGGAAAGCACGACCGAAAGCGGCGCGTGACGAAAGACAAGATAGACGAGCGCATAGCAGCCCGACCAGAAGAGAAAGACTGTAGCGATGCGCGCGACGTTCTTTTTGAGAATGGCGGAGATGCTGACATCGCGCCTGAGAAACAGCGCGCCGCTGATCATCACAAAGATGGGGACCGACCATTTTCCTGTGGTACAGTAGAGATTGAAGGCAAACCACGCCCGTGAACTGACGTCAACATCTGCCCAGTGCTGCGCGGCAAGATGCACGAAAACAACAAAGAAGATCGCCACGATGCGGAGAATGTCGAAATAGATCACGCGCCTGCGCGTGAAATGCTCTGCTGGCATGCTTAGCCCTCCTTTTCCTCAGCGTTACCAACCATCTCATTCTGCGCATCGTCAGACGCGGCATCGGGTGCGGATACTTCCGCCGCAGCCTCGGCCTTCTGCGCCTGCTGAGAGGCCATGGCTTCGACGCGGCCCTCTTCGCGCGCCTGCGCGACAGCCTGCTCACGCTCCTTTTCCGCCTTGGTGCGTTCCTTTTCCATCACATGCCGGGTGTGCTTGTTTTGCAGCTTAAAGACAATGCGCAGCACGAGCAGCACCACCACGATCGCAAGGCCGAGCCAGCTCCAGAACTTGAGCTTGAAGAGCGTCTTGACCGTCCAGTACTTTGCCTGCATGCCAAGGAAGCAGAAAAGGATCGAGACCGCGAGCGCCGCGCCGAAGAGCAGCACCCACAGCACCGACTTGACGGCGCTGCGCTTGCGAACGCGCAGATGCGCGGCCAGAAACAGCAGACTCAGCAGAAAAAACGCAGGAAACTGCGCAAATAATATCTCTCTCAGATCCATTGGTTTACCTCACAGTGCGCATTTGCCGCGCTTTAAATATTCGCCCATTTTTCCGCCGATGACCTTGCCGCCGTCCACCTGCAAACTGCCGCGCAGATAGACCTTTGCAATGCCGCCGTTCGTGCGGAAGCCTTCAAACGGCGTGTAGCCCGCCTTGGAGAGAAGCTCCGCGCCGCGGAGCACGTGGCTCGCACCGGGATCGTAGACAACAATGTCGGCGTCGCTGCCCGCGGCGATCACGCCCTTGCGGGGGAAGAGACCGTAGAGCTTTGCGGGATTTTCGCTCAGTGCGCGGCAGACTCCAGCGAGGGAGAGTTTGTTTTCTCTTGCTGCAATGGTGTATACGACCTCGCCGCGCGTTTCAACGCCGGGAAGACCGCCGGGGATCTTCGTAAAGTCCTCGCGGCCCATGTCCTTCTGCTCAAGCGTAAAGGAGCAGTGGTCGGTCGAGATGGTCTGCACCTCGCCGCGGCGCAGCGCCTTCCAAAGCGCCTCGCTGTCCTCCTGCGAGCGGATCGGCGGCGCGCAGACGTAGCGCGCGGCGGAGGAATAGTCGGGATCATAGTAAACGCCGTCGTCAAGCGCCAAGTACTGCGGGCAGGTCTCGACATACACGGTCTGCCCGCGGCGGCGCGCCGCGGCGATCTCTGCGAGCGACGCTCGGTTCGTCGTGTGGACGATGATCACAGGCGCGTCCGCCGCCTGCGCGATACGCAGAAGGCGGGAGACGGCTTCGGCCTCTAAATAATCGGGGCGCGAAACGGGGTGCGACACCACATCTGCGCCAAGACCGCTCGCCTTGAGCTCGGCAATACGCTCGTCGATCACGCCTGCGTTCTCGCAGTGAACGCCCGCGATGCCGCCGCGTACCTTCAGCGCCTTGAGCGCGCGATATACTGCGCCGTCGCCGATCATCATGGCGGGATAGGTGAGGTACATCTTAAAAGAGGTGATACCGGCGTCGAACATCGCGTCAAGCTCAGACTCGATGCTCTCGTTCCAGTCATCGATGGTCATGTGGAAGCCATAGTCGCAGTAGCACTTGCCGTCCGCCTTTTTATGCCAGAGATCAAGCCCGTAGGCAAGGGATTCTCCTTTATTGGGGCAGGCGAAGTCAATGACCGTCGTCGTGCCGCCGCGAATGGCGCTTTTGCTGCCGCTTTCAAAATCATCGGCTGTTGTGGTGTTGCACACGTCAAGATCAAAGTGCGTGTGCGCGTCGATAAAGCCGGGAAAGAGCGTGCAGCCCGTCACATCGACGATCTCGCTCTGCGCGGCGAGATCGGGCGGGATATGGCCGACCTTTTCAATTTTTTCACCGTCGATGAGCACATCGGCACGGCGGCAGCCGCGGCCGCTGACAACAAAACCGCCTCGAAGCACTGTTTTCACGGAAGAGACCTCCTTATGGAAAAATACTGTTCCAAGATACTGTTCCAAGATAAAGTCAGCATAGCATATTCCCGCCTGAATTTCCATAGAAAGAAGAAAAAATGTGTGATGCAAACAAGATTTTTGTCAGAATTTCAGAAGAATAACGTATTGAGAAAGACGCGCGTACACGGTATAATAAAACCATACTACATTCCGCTCTGAACTGTGCAAAACCGGACATTTTTGCGTGCTGACGACGGTGAGAGATAAGATGTGAAGAAGCTGCGCGTCACGGCGGCGGGCAGAGAAGTGTGGAGTGAAAAAAAGAGGAGGAAAACACTATGCGTAAGTTCCTATCCGTCCTGCTCGCAATGGCAATGGTTCTCAGCCTGACTGTGACCGGCTTTGCGCTCGAGGACACGGCAGCCACAAATGAGCCCGAAGTCATGACCGAAGAAGCAACGATGGCGGGCAAGACTGTCATTCTGCACACCAATGATGTGCATGGTGCGGTCAATGGCTATGCCTGCATCGCTGCGCTCAAGGCCGACTATGAGGCCAAGGGCGCCGAGGTCATCCTCGTCGACGCCGGCGACTTCAGCCAGGGCACGACCTATGTCAGTGTCACCAAGGGCGCTGATGCGGTCACGATGATGAATGCCGCCGGCTACGATGTCGTTACCCTCGGCAACCACGAGTTCGACTACGGCTATGCCCAGCTCAAGGAAAACATGAGCAAGGCCAAGTTCAAGGTCGTCTGCGCGGACGTCTTCAACGAGAATGGCACGCCCATCTTCGACGCGAATTACACCTACACCACCAAGTCCGGTGTGAAGGTCGGCTTCTTCGGCATGGAGACCCCCGAGACCCAGACCAAGGCCAACCCCGCGCTCATCAAGGGCCTGACCTTTGCGACCGGTGACGCCTTTACCAAGGCTGCCGCCGATCAGGTCGCAGCGCTCAAGGATGCCGACGTTGTTATCTGCCTTGCGCATCTGGGCATCGACGCCGAGTCCGCTCCCTATCGCTCCACTGATCTCTACGCCGCCGTCAAGGGCATCGACTTCATCATCGACGGCCACTCCCACACCGTGATGACCAAGGGCGAGAAGGGCGAGCCCATTCAGTCCACCGGTACCGCGTTTGCCAACATCGGCGTGATCGTCATCGACAACGCCACCAAGAAGATCGAGAGCAACTCCCTCTTCGAAGTCAAGGAAGACACCGCCAAGGACGAGACTGTTTCTGCCGCGGCAAAGACGATCGTTGACCGCGTCGACGCGGAATACGATGTTGTGTTTGCCAAGAGCGAGGTCACGCTCAACGGCGCGAAGGCCCCCAACGGCAACCGCGACAGCGAGACCAACAACGGCGATCTCATTACCGATGCAATGATCTGGAAGGTCATGCAGAACAAGGAAGGCCTGACGGTTGATGCTGACCACGTGGTCGCCATCACCAACGGCGGCGGTATCCGCGCGGCCATCAAGCCGGGTGATGTTACCAAGAAGGACATCAACACCGTTCTGCCGTTTGGCAACACGGTTGCAGTCATCTATGTCACCGGCGCAGAGCTTCTTGAAGCGCTCGAGGCTTCCACCTACAGCCTGCCCGTCGGCGGCTTCCCGCAGGTTGCCGGCATCAACTTCACCCTCTCCACGGCTGTCGCTTATGATGCCAATGCTGAGACCTATCCTGCTTCCACCTACTATGGTCCCAAGAGCATCAACCGCGTGGTGATCAACAGCATCAACGGCAAGGAGTTCAAGGCGGACGATACCTATGCGGTCGTTACCAATAACTTTGTTGCCGACGGCGGCGACACCTACTATGCCTTCGCTGCTGCTTCCGCGCAGTTCGATACCGGTATCCCTCTGGACGAGGCTGTGATGGAGTACGTCACCACCGAGCTCAAGGGCGTGATCGGTGCGCAGTATGCCGCGCCTCAGGGCCGTATCCTGCTGAACCCGTTCAAGGACGTCAAGGTTTCCTCCTGGTTCGGCCAGTATGTCATCGACCTCTACAATGACGGCGTCATCAACGGCACCTCCGCCACCACCTATGCGCCCAACGACACCCTGACCTGGGCTGCCGCGCTCAAGCTCCTGCTTGTCAGCCACGGCGATCTCAAGGCTGCGGACGCTACCGGCGCCGACTGGAGCAAGAACGCCATCGCCAAGGCTGCTGAGCTGGGTCTTGTTGCCGCCGATCTCGACGGTGCGAAGGCCATCTCCCGTCTCGAGTTCTGCCAGGTCGCTGCCAAGCTCAACAAGCTTGCCGAGTCCAAGACCGAGAGCAAGTTCACTGACTGCACCGACGGTTATGTCATGGCGCTCGTTGACGCGAAGGTCATCAGCGGTATGACCGAGACCACCTTCGAGCCTGCCGCGTCCCTGACCCGCGCGCAGATCGCCAAGATCCTCTATCAGCTCACCCTGATCGAGAAGTAAGGCGAAGCACAGAACAACGAAAGAGCGCTGCTTCAAGCAGCGCTCTTTTTTTGCTTACAATAGGGAAGAGGGGGCCGGTGCATCGCACCGGCTCCCTCGTTTTTCGTTTTGCTTACAGGTAGAGATAGCTGTACTTATCGCGCACGGTGAGGATGAGTGCCTCCAGCTCAACGGGAAGATCATTGTCGCAGGAGGCCAAGTCATATTCCTTTACACCGTCCTCGTAGCGCAGGCGGATCTTGTCGTCCTCTTCGAAGAGCACGCCGTAGTTCTCGCTCTCGTCCATGCCCTCACGCGTATCAAAAAGGGTGAACTTGTCGTGGCAGGGCTCGCTTGCGTAGGGGCAGAACTGCGTGCAGTTGCCGCATTCGTTGCACATCTTGTCGACGTGGACAATCTCGTGCGAGCCGTCGGCCATCTTGATGACGACATTCGCGCGGTTCGGGCAGGAATCGACGCAGTTTTCACACACGGTGGAGCATTGCAGGCAGCGTTCGCCGTCGCAGCTGCATTTGCTTGCCATGGAGAGGACACCCTTCTTGCTCTGCGCGTCGAACTCGGTCACATCAGCCTCGGCGGGGATGTCGTAAACGTGCGGGTAGCCGACGACGATCTCAGCAAAGCGTGCGGCATCGGCAATGCCCTCGACCACGGTAGCGGGGCCGCGGTGCGCGTCGCCCGCGCAGTACACGCCGGGGACGTTCGTCTCGAACGCGGGACCCTTGCGCTCCATCTCGATGCCGTTCGCGGCCATGAGATCGGCGTCGACCTGCTCGCCAACGGCGGAGATGACCATGTCGCAGGGGATGGTGAACTGCTCGCCGGACTTGACGGGGCTGCGGCGGCCGCTCTCGTCCGGCTCGCCGAGGATCATCTTATCGCACAGGAGCTTGCCACGGCTCTGTTTGACGGGCGCGGCCAGCTCGACGAATTCGACGCCCTCGTCGATGGCGAGCTGTAACTCGTGTTCGTCGGCAGGCATGAACTTCTTCGTGCGGCGGTAGAGAATGGTCGCGTGCGCGCCCATGCGCTTTGCAACGCGCGCGGCGTCCATGGCGGTGTTGCCCGCGCCGACGACAACGACATTGCCGTGCAGGCAGGGCTTGACCTGCTTTTTCATCTTCTTCATCCATTCGATCACGCCCTGCACATTGCCCTCAATGTCGAGCTTGCCGGGCTTCCACGCGCCGGTGGCCATCAGGATGTGCGTGTAGCCCATCTTCTTGAGCTGTTCAACGGACGGAGCAGGCTTGCCGAGCTTGACCTCGACGCCGTAGCGCTCCATGATCGCGATGTCCTTGTCGATGGCGTCGTCGCTGATGCGGAAGGCGGGGATGACATAGCGCGGCACGCCGCCGAGCTTGCGCTCGCGCTCAAAGATCGTGGTAGGAACACCCTCGCGGCCGAGGAAGTACGCCGCGGCGATACCGGTCGGGCCGCCGCCGACGATGGCGACCTTCTTGTCGTCAACGGGCTCGGGCATACGCAGGGAGGCCATCAAAGTGTTGTAGCCCTTTTCCGCGGCGAGCAGCTTCGTCTCGCGGATGTGGACGGATTCCTCATAGAAGCTGCGCGAGCACTTGCCCTGGCAGCGGTGCGCGCAGATGGTGCCGGTGATAAACGGCAGGGCGTTCTTCTCGGTGATGAGGCGGAGCGCCGGGCCGTAGAGCCCCTTGCGGCAGAGCTCAAGATATTCGGGAATGTCCTGCTCGATGGGGCAGCCGCCCTTGCAGGGCGCGGTAAAGCAGTCGAGCAGCGGCACCTGTTCATCTTTTTTGCGCGAGGGGAGCGGCTTGATGGCCTTGAGGTGGTGGAAGTCGTGCAGCGCGGAGGCGGCAAGGTCGGAGATCGCGGCGGGGTCGTTGCCGGAAAATGCGCGGTAGGGCATATCCTCGACCTTTTTGACCATCTGGTGCAGGCGGTTGTAGCCGCCGGGCTTCAAGATGGTGGTGGCGACGGTGATGGGCCAGATGCCGGCGGCAAAGAGCTTGTCACAGTTGAAGTAGTCCGCGCCGCCTGCGAACGAAATGCGCATCTTGCCGCCAAACTGGCGGGAGATGCGATTGCACATCTCGATCGTCAGCGGGAAGAGGCTGCGGCCGGACATGTACATTTCCTCGTTGGGAAGCTCGCCGCGTGTCGTGTCGACGGGGAAGGTGTTGGAGAGCTTGAGACCGAACTCGAGGCCGTGCTTGTCCGCAAGTTTTTGCAGCCGCTCGAACATCGGCACGGCGTCCTCCCACTGGAGGTCTTCGTTGAAGTGATGCTCATCAAAGACAACGTAGTCATAGCCCATGGAATCGAGGATGCTGCGCGCGGTTTTATAGCCAAGAATGGTCGGATTGCACTTGACGAAGGTGTGCAGATGCTTTTCCTTGAGAAGATAGCTTGCGATGCGTTCGATCTCCTGCGGCGGGCAGCCGTGAAGCGTGGAGAGCGTGACGGAGCGGGAAACATTGGGGGAGATGGCCGCAATGAAGTCCTTTTCCTCGGGGAAGAGCTCGGTCAGGACTTTTTTACATTCCTTGAACTGCGCGGTCTTGCCCGCGTCCATCATGTTGTTGATGTAGGTGTTGATCTTGCGGCCCTTGATGCCGTCCAGGTCATAGCCGACGGACATATTGAAAACGAATCCGTCAGGATCGCCGAAGCCGTAGACCTTGCTCATGATCTTGAGCGCGCACCAGGCCTTGATGTACTCGTCCTGCGCCTGCTGCACGGTCAGTTCGGTCGACCACTCCTGGTTGTAGCCCTCGTCAGCGGCAAGGATACAGGGGCGGGGAACGCAGGCGGCAAGCTCCGCGCCGTCCATCTTCTGCACGGTCTTGACCTCGAAAAAGCGCGCGCCGGCGGCATAGGCCGCGATGATATTCTGCGCAAGCTGGCTGTTGGGGCCGGCGGCGGGGCCAAACGGCGTTTCGATGCGCTCGCCGAAGATCGGCAAGCTCTTGCCGCTTGCGAGATAGTGCTTATGAACGCCGAACACATCGCCGCACTGCGCGTATTCGCTCGTCACCCAGTTCATCAGAGAGTCGAACGGAATGGGATACATTTTTTCAGACATTACTTTTTCCTCCCGCTTGCTTAATAGGTTCTGTGATTCAGCTCGCCCCAGAGTTTCTTGGCGGCTTCAAGAATGTGCGCATTTTCGGCTTCCTCGTCGATGCCGACAAGCTGGCGGTCGAGCATGAGCACCTTGCCGGCGGCGATGGTGGTCTGGCACTGGCGGCCCGTCATGCCGAAGATCATGTGCCCGTCGATGTTCGCGTCGGAAAACGGAGTGAAGGGCTTGTAGTCCATCACGATGATGTCCGCCGCCGCGCCGGGTCTCAAAACGCCGAGCGTGTCAGGGAAGTATCTTTCGCCGATCTTCGCGTTGTTCTTGAAGAGCATGTCCGTCACCTCGCACCAGCCGACGTTCGGCAGGCAGTTCTGGCTGCGCTGCGAGCAGAGGGCGACCTTGAGGGATTCGAGCATGTCGTTCGTGTAAGCGTCGGTGCCCATGCCAAGGAGGATGCCGCGCTTGTAGAGCTGGAGCACGGGGCAGATGCCGATGGCGTTGCCCATGTTGGACTCGGGATTGTTTACGACCATCGTGCCGGTTTCCTTGATGAGATCCATCTCGGCGATGTTGACGTGGATGCAGTGGCCGAGAATGGTCTTGGGGCCGAGAATGCCGTGATCCTGCAAGCGCTGCACGGGACGGCGGCCGTAGTTCTGGAGGGAGTCGTACACGTCGTTCATGCCCTCAGATACGTGAATGTGATAGCCCGTGCGGCCGTTGTTGGCCTCGACCATGCGGTCGAAGGTCTTATCCGAAATGGTGAAGAGCGCGTGGCCGCCGAACATTGCCGCGAGCATGGGATCTTTGCGCTTTTCGCACTCGGTGATGAAGTCGGCGTTTTCTCGGATGGCCTCAAGGCACTTCTCTTCGCCGTCGCGGTCGGAGACCTCGTAGCAGAGGCAGGAGCGAAGGCCGAGGCGCTTGCTCTCCTCGGCAATCGTGTGGAGCGTGCCGGGGATCTCACCGTAAGAGGCGTGGTGGTCGAAGATCGTCGTCACGCCCTGCTTAATAGAGTCGATGTAAAGCGCGGTGGCGGAGGCGCGCGTGCCGTCCATCATCAGATGGCGGTCGATCGCCCACCATGTGCCGTCGAGCACTTCGTAGAAGTTCGTCGGATTGTTGCCGACGATGGAAAGGCCGCGGGCGAGGGCGGAGTAGATATGCGTGTGCGCGTTGATGAACGCGGGCATGATGACACCGCCTCTGGCGTCGATGATCTCGGCGCCGGGATATTTTGCGCGCAGCGCCGCCTCTTCGCCGACTTCGACGATCTTTGTCCCCTCAAAGGCGACTGCGCCGTGCTCGTAATAGCCCTGTGCATCTGCGTTGCGGGTGATGAGACGACCGTTGGTGACAAGTTTCATAATGTTGCTCCTCCTTTTTCTTTTGCCTTTTCCCGATGCGAATTGCGCCAGCGCAGGGGGAAAGAAAAAAGCGCTCCTCACACAGACCGTGCCGACTCCCGATAAAAAGGGAAACGACCGTACAGCCCGTGCGCGAAGCACTACGTTGCAGCTACAAACAATGATTGTGTTGTTAAAAATATTTTACAGGAAACGCGAACAAAATGCACGGATTTTTCGTCTAATGCAATGTAGAAAATAGAAACTTAAATTTGTGCAAACCGTGGAAAGATAAAAAGATGCCCCGCAGCGGCCGTGTAAGCCCCGTCAAAACCTGCACCATTCTGGACAGGTGGGTCGCCTCTGTCCGGCTTTATTGCTTCCAACGTCCAGCCGCAGAAGGCAGCCGGGAGGCCTGCAAACCACCGGAACGTACCAGCGTCCCTTATGACGAAATGTGGGTTTAAAAAGAACTTATCACGCACCCCGCAGGGCAAATTCAGTTTATCGCAATTCGTGGGGAAAAATCCGTCGCAATCGAAGATTTTTATTCTTCGTCGGCGAGGATCTGCTCCATGAAGAGGTCGTAGACCTTGTCGATCTCCTCTTCATCCTCGATGGTGACAAGGAATTCCTCGCCGTTTTCCATCTGGCTCTTCAGAATGATGAGACCGTATTCCTCTTCGTTTTCCTCTTCTTCGCTGTCCTCTTCGACCACGGGGAAGAACGCCATATACGTCGTGCCGTTATATTCGAGCGCATCAATGTATTCAAGCTCGATATCTTTGCCCTCATCGTCCGTCAGCGTGACGAAATTGGGGCCGAATTCATCGTTCATAGGGGAACACCTCCTGTGATTTTGTGAGTGCATTATACCGCACTTTTTGCAAAAATGCAAGACAAGATACGCACCACTTGACAGCCGTGCTATACTATATTCTGTATCACTATTGAAAATCGGCTATGCGCGCTTGCGCATATTTCTATCGCAAAGGAGGAGGCGCTTTATGGAAGAAAACCGCGCAGAAAACCAGACGCCCCAAAGACAGCACGCACAGGCAAAGACGCATCAGGCGCACAAGAAGAAAGGCGGAACAGCCAAGAAGGTCATCGGCACCATTCTGGCCATCGGCCTTACCACATGTTTGATGTTCTTCGCCATCTTTATGATCTACGTCCACACGTCACTTGACCTTGATGTGGATATCTCAGCCTACACGCTCAAGCAGAGCTCGACGGTCTACTATCAGGACAAGACGAGCGGGGAGTGGGTGGAGCTGACGAAGCTCCACGGCGTGGAAAACCGCACGCTCGTCAGCATCGACGATATTCCCAAGCACGTGCAGGAAGCACTCATCTCCATTGAGGACGAGCGCTTTAAAAGCCACCACGGTGTAGACTGGAAGAGCACGGCGAAGGCCATTCTTGGTAAGCTCACCGGCAGCTCGACGCGCGGCGGCTCGACGATCTCCCAGCAGGTCATCAAAAACACGACCGGCGACAACGAGGTGACCATCAAGCGCAAGGTGAGGGAGATTTTCCGTGCGCTGCGCCTCGAGAAGAATTATTCGAAGGACGAGATCCTCGAGACCTACCTGAACCTCGTCTACTTCGGCAACGGCTGCAACGGTATTGAGGCCGCGGCGGAGAGCTACTTCGGCAAGACCGTCGGCGAGCTGTCGATCGCCGAGGCTGCGTCCATCGTCGGCATCACGCAGTTTCCCTATAAATATGACCCGTCGCGCGGCGACTGGTACCGCGAGCAGAACAAGGAGCGCCAGCTTACCGTTCTTTATAAGATGCACGAGCTTGGCAAGATCAGCGACGAAGAGTATGAGCAGGCAAAGGTCGAGCCGCTCGTCTTCTCCTGGGACCCGGGTTTTGTTCCTTCTGCGGGGGTTGCAAGCAGGGTGGATACCGCCTCGAGCACGGAGTATGACTCCTACTTTGTTGAGCGTATGTTCAACGACATCGTCGCCGATATGCACGAACAGTTCGGCTATGATGAGAAGGTCGCAAAGGACCTGCTCTACACCGGCGGCTACTCCATCTACTGCACGGTCGACCCCAAGGTGCAGTCCATCGTGGAAAGCGTCTATGCCGACCGCAATAACCTGAACTATACGTCCTCCAAGGGCCAGCAGCTTCAGTCCGGCGCAACGATCATTGACAATACAACGGGCGACATCGTCGCCGTTGCGGGTCGTGTGGGCGAGCGCGAGGGCCGGTTCCTGCTCGACTATTCGACCGTTGTGCGTCAGTGCGGTTCTGCCATCAAGCCTTTGAGCGTCTATGCGCCCGCGCTGGACGCCGGCGTCATCACGCCCGCGAGCGTCATCGACGACTATCCCGTTGAAATGCTCGGCGGCAGCATCTGGCCGGTGAACGCCTATTCAGGTTATCGCAGCATTATGACGCTGCAAGACGCCATCCGCAATTCGTCCAACCCCACGGCGGTGCGCACGGCCATCAAGCTGACGCTGCCCGCGTCCTACGCGTTCATGACCGAGAACCTCAGCTTCTCGACGCTGACAAACGATGATCTGACGGCGGCGGGCGCACTGGCGCTCGGCGGCCTTTCCAAGGGCGTGACCACGTGCGAGATGGCGGCGGCCTATGCCTCCTTTGCCCGCGGCGGCATTTACACGACGCCGCGCACCTACACCGAAGTGCGCGACCACAACGGCAATGTCATTCTGGACAATAAGAGCGAGTCTCATGTTGCGATGAAGGAAAGCACTGCCTATTCGATGAACGAGCTGCTGAAAAACGTTGTGCGCAACGGTACGGGTACGGGTGCAAACTTCTCCGATATGACCATCGCCGGTAAGACCGGTTCGACCAACAGCAACAACGACCGTTACTTCGTCGGTTACACGCCGTATTACACGGCGGCGGTCTGGGTCGGCTACGATACGCCGACGCGCATCGTGGCAAGCGGCAACCCTGCCGCCACGCTTTGGAAGACCTTTATGAGCAAGGTCCACGAGGGACTGCCCAACAAGGACTTTGACGTTGGCAGCGGCGATATGGTCAGCGTGACGGTCTGCACGCAGACGGGACTGCTGGCATCTTCCGGCTGCCCCGCGCAGACGGTCAAGGTTGCAAAGGATTATGCGCCAAAGCTGTCCTGCGATGCGCACATCAGCGTGACGGTCTGTGCAGACTCCGGCATGCTTGCTTCCGACTACTGCCCGAATATCACGACGGCCTATGTGCTCGATCTGAGCCAGCCGAACGTCAGCGCCGGCTGGGGCTATACGCGTGAGCTGCTCACAACGCCCCTCAGCGCGGCGATGCAGGCAACGTATCAGGCACAGCTTGCGGAGGGGCTCATTTCGGCGATCCCCGCGGGCGAGCCGGTGCGCACGAACAGCGGCACGGTGCAGCTATACAGCGACCTCATGTACAGCGGTATGTGTACTACGCATACAACGCCGCTTGAGCCTACGCCGGATCCGGACGCTCCGGACGATACCGGCAACGGCGGTGAGGGCGGCACGCAGACGCCCGGTGACAACACGGGTACCGCAGGCGAGAGCGCAAGCGGTGACAACGGACAGTTCCTCGATTGGCTGCTCAACAGCGGTAATACGGGGCATTGACAGAAAAAAGAGAACGACGATCCGTCGTTCTCTTTTTTATGCCTTTTCCGGGCGCGTATTCCGGATCTGCGAAAGCAGCAGCAGAAAGAAGGGGAAGAGCACCATTCCTGCGATACCGAATGTGCAGTAGCCGAGGTACATTGCAAAAAGGGACGCGACCGGCGGCAGTCCCGCCTGCGCGGAGAGCAGCCGCGGCTCAAGCGTGTTGCGCGTGATGAGCGTGCAGAGGTAGAGCGCAAGCAGAACGATCGCCCGGGGCGGAAAGCCAAACAGCAGTGTGACAAGCGCCCACGGCACAAGCGCCGTTCCCGTGCCAAAGACGGGCAGCGCGTCGAGCAGTGTGATGAGGAAGGCGAGCAGCAGGGAATAGCGCTGACGAATGAGAAGAAAGCCCACCAGAAGTTCTGAAAATGTGATAAGAGACAGCGTCGCCTGCGCGCGCAGCCACCGTGCGAGCGAGCGCATCACACCGTCGCGCAGGCGAAGGAGTTTTTGCATGGCAATCTGCGGTATGCTGCGCTCAAGTGCCGAGCAAAGCTCAGGATACGAAGCGGAGGTGAAAAAGAGCGCCAGTACGCAGGTTGCGACTGCAAGCACGCTGCCGGGCAGCGTCGCTGCCGCTGCGGTGAGCGCACCGACCGCCCGCTCAGACAGCGCGCGCAGCAGGCTGTCGGCGTCCGTTATGACCTGTAAAAACTGCTCGTGCAGGAAGCGGCTGAACCATTCGGGGCTTGCTGCGCTGAAGCGCTCCAGCCGGGAAAGAAGATCGTTCGCCGCAGCTGGGATCGCGTCGAAAAACGCCGGGGCGGCGGAGAGCAGCGCACTCATCTGCGCGAGCAGCGTGGACCACAGGAGCGACAGCAGCCCTCCGAGGAGAAAGAGAAGCGTCAGCGTCAGGATCAGCGCGGAAAAGCTGCGCTGGAAGCGCAGCCGCCGCTGCAAATGCAGCACGAGCGGTTCCAGCAGCGATGCAATCAGAAATGCCAGCAGAAACGGCAGACACCAGGGCAGAAGATAGCGGAAAAGACAGTAGAAAAGCGCCGCACCCGCAAACGCCGTGAGTGTCAGCAGCAGAAAGCGCCGGAGTGTGTTCTCATTCAAGTTTTGCATTCCTCTCTTTGAAAAAATGTTGCATTATCAATCGGGATATGCTAAAATCCTGCCATATAAAGACAGATGACCGTATAGGAGAAACAATTATGGCGCCTGCAACAAAGTTTTATCTGGTCTCGGCAGATGCTCTGCCGGAAATTTTTATCAAGGTGGCGGAGGCAAAGCGTATGCTCCAGTCCGGAGAGGTGCGCACTGCGGGCGACGCCGCCCGCGCCGTCGGCATCAGCCGCAGCGCATTTTATAAGTACCGCGATGCGGTGCGCCCCTTCAATGACATGAAGACCGGCCGCATCATCACGTTCTACGCGATGCTCAAGAACAACCCCGGCGTATTGTCCAATGTCCTTTCTATTTTTGCCGGTTCCGGCGCAAATATTCTGACCATCAACCAGAGCATTCCCACCAACGGCTGCGCCGCGGTGACGATCTCTGCCGAAACGTCGGAGATGCAGGAATCCATCGAGGAGATGATGGCGCATGCCATGTCGCTCGAGGGCGTGGTGCGCTTCGATATCCTCGCGGCCTGAATCACCCCGGCTCATACAATTTCATACGCTGGATTGGCGGCTGCTGCTATGGCGTGCTGCCAATCCATTTTTTGTTGGAAGTGGTTCTGATGAGCCTGATCGTACAGAAATTCGGCGGCAGCTCCGTGCGCGATCACGAGCATCTTCTGCGCATGGCGCGGATCGTCAAGGGAAACGTTGACAGGGGCGATGAGGTGCTTGTCGTCCTCTCCGCGCAGGGAGATACGACGGACGAACTGCTGCAAAAGGCAAAGGAGATGAGTGCCGCGCCCTCGCCGCGCGAGCTTGACATGCTGCTCTCTGCGGGGGAGCAGATGAGCGCCGCGCTCGGCGCGATGGCGCTCGAGTCCATCGGCGTTCCCGCTGTGTCGCTCTGTGCCTGGCAGATCCCCATCGAGACGGACGGCGCGCATACGAGCGCGCGGATCGAGCACATCGGTCTTGCACGTCTGGAACGGGAACTCGGGCGCGGGCGCGTCGTGGTCGCGGCGGGGTTTCAAGGGATCGACAAGGCGGGGGATATCACAACGCTCGGACGCGGCGGCTCTGACACAAGCGCTGTGGCGCTTGCAGCGGCGCTGCACGCCGATGCGCTGCACATCTATACCGATGTAGACGGTATTTTTTCTTCTGACCCGCGCATTTGTCCCAATGCCGTGCGCCGCCCGCGCATTTCGTATGACGACATGCTGCTGCTCGCGCGCAAGGGCGCACAGGTGCTGCATGACCGCAGCGTGGCGATGGCGGCAGAATGCGGCGTTCCCATCGTGGTGAGATCATGCGGGGAGAAGAGCGAAGGCAGTGTTGTCTGCATGGCGGGGGAGGAAGGCCCCATCACCGGCGTGACGCAGAAAAAAAGCGACCGCTCGCAGTTTGCGGTCGTCACGGCGGTGGGCGGCGCGCTGCCGGACAGCGCATACGAGCACAAAGCCGCCGCCGCGCTTGCACGCAGCGGCGTGAGTGTTTCCGCTGTCGTTACCGGCGAGCGTTTTCTGAGCATTTTTGTGCCGCGCGAGGAATCCGACCGTGCGCTGCGGATCGTACACGACGCGCTGATCGCCGCGGAATGAAAAAAGACCCGTTGGATGCTCCAACGGGTCTTGCCTTTTGTAATTCACTTATTCCTCGGCGTAGCGCTTTTTTGCCTTTTCGATTTTCGTTTCGTAGCGGTCCTCCTCGGAGAAGATGCAGCCGCAGTATTTCTGCATATAAAGACCCATCTCGCGCGCTTTGCTCTGCCCCTCGCGGAAGCCGGGGCGAAAGTCGCGGTAATAGAAGGGAACGCCATATTTCTTGCCCATCGTCTCGCCAACAGCCTTTAAAAGCTCGTGATCCTGATAGGGAGAGATGAGCAGTGACGAGGTGAAGGCGTCGTAGCCGTGGTCGGCGGCATATTTGGCCGCCGTGCCGAGACGGATCGTGTAGCAGTGCGCACAGCGATGGTCAATGTCGGCGCTCACGGCGCGGACAAAGTCGCGCAGGCCGTAATCCTCTAAAATATGCACAGCAAGATGCTCTTTTTCGCCGTATTCGAGCAGCGTGCGGCGGCGCGCGTCGTATTCCGTCCAGGGGTGGATATTGGGGTTGAACCAGAGTGAGGTGGGCTCGATGCCCTCAGCGCGCAGCGTGTCTACGCAGTAGACCGAGCAGGGGGCGCAGCAGGAGTGCAAAAGCAATTTATCCATGAAAAAAGACCGGCTTTCCTGTATCGTTTCCGTCAGCATAGCACAGATGCGCAGCAAAGTCCATGGTAAAAGAAGCGGAACTCTTAAATAAAGTATCGTTCATGATTTATACATTGACTATTCAATCTCGTGCGTAGTATAATACATTGATTATTATGAACAAGTATGCCCATGCGGCAAAGGAGAAAGTGTATGTGGATCGCGGACGGTTGGGAAGATTATGAGCTGCTGGACTGCGGCGGCGGAGAAAAACTCGAACGCTGGGGAAAGCAAATTCTGGTGAGACCGGATCCTCAGGCGATCTGGGAGACGCCGCGTACGAATCGCGGCTGGCGCAACGCACAGGGACGGTATCATCGCTCGTCCTCCGGCGGCGGACACTGGGATAAGGATAAGCTGCCGGAGAGCTGGGTCGTGGGCTACAAGGATCTTAAATTCCAGGTCAAGCCCATGAACTTCAAGCACACGGGGCTTTTCCCCGAGCAGGCCGTCAACTGGGATTTTGCGCGCGAAAAAATCAAAAATGCGGATCGTCCCATCCGCGTGCTGAACCTTTTTGCTTATACCGGCGGCGCGACGGTCGCGTGTGCGGCGGCGGGCGCGCAGGTCTGCCATGTGGACGCGGCAAAGGGCATGGTCAACTGGGCGCGTGAGAATGCGCGTGTCAGCGGCCTTGGCGACGCGCCCGTGCGCTGGATCATCGACGACTGTGCAAAGTTTGTCGAGCGCGAGATCCGCCGCGGCAAGGTGTACGACGCCATCATCATGGATCCGCCGAGCTACGGCCGCGGCCCCGGCGGGGAAGTGTGGAAGCTGGAGGATAATTTGTTCCCCTTCGTAAAGCTCTGCTCGCAGGTTTTGTCGGATAAGCCGCTGTTTGTCATCATCAACTCGTATACGACGGGGCTTGCCCCCTCGGTGCTCGGCTATATGCTGCACCTGCTGGTCGCGGAAAAGTACGGCGGCAAGGTCACGTGGGACGAGCTCGGTCTTCCCGTGACGGAAACGGGGCTTGCGCTGCCCTGCGGCGCAACGGGCCGCTGGTTCAGCGAATAAACAAAAGGAAACGCACCGATATGGAAATGATAAAAACACAGGACCTCGCCTTCACCTATCCCGGCGCGGAGGGGGAGGGCAATACGCGCGCGCTGCGCGGCGTGAATGTAGAGATCGAGCGCGGCAGCTTCGTCGTGGTGCTGGGGCACAACGGCAGCGGCAAATCGACACTCGCCAAGACCTTCAACGCAGTCCTGCTGCCAAGCGGCGGCAAGGTCTACGTCGAGGGCATGGACACGAGCAACGAAGAACTCCTGCTTGAGATCCGCAGGCGCGTGGGCATGGTGTTCCAGAACCCGGATAACCAGATCGTCGCAAACGTCGTCGAAGAGGACGTCGCATTCGCGCCCGAGAATCTGGGCGTGCCGAGCGAGGAGATCCGCAAGCGCGTGGACGACGCGCTCGAGGCGGTCGGTATGTCGCAGTATGTCAAGCACGCGCCGCACCTTCTCTCTGGCGGACAGAAGCAGCGCATTGCCATCGCGGGTGTACTCGCGATGGAGCCGGAGTGCATCGTGCTCGACGAGGCAACCGCCATGCTCGACCCCGTGGGCCGGCGCGAGGTGCTCGCGGCGGTGGAAAAGCTCAACTACGAGCAGGGCATCACTGTGGTGCTCATCACCCACCACATGAACGAAGCCGAGCATGCTGACCGCGTGATCGTGATGAACGACGGCCTTGTCGTGATGGACGGCACGCCGCGCGAGGTCTTTACCCGCAAAAAGGAACTTGAAGACATCGGCCTTGCCGTGCCCGACACGGTATCGCTGCTCTTTTCCCTGCGCGAGGCTGGGATGGACGTGCCGACGGACGCGATCACCGTGAAGGAGTGCGCGGACGCCATTATGAAAAATTTTACCTAAGAGGACAGAACCTTGGAAGAGATCATTCGTGTAGAAAATCTGACGCACACCTACGGCGTGGGCACGCCCTTTTGCCGCAGTGCGGTGCAGGATATGTCGCTTGATATTTATCGCGGCGAATTCCTCGGGATCATCGGCCATACGGGCAGCGGCAAATCGACGCTGATCCAGCACTTAAACGGCCTTTTGAAGCCCACCACTGGCCGCATCCTGCTCGGCGGGAAGGATATCTGGGCAGATCCCAAGAAGATCCGGGACGTGAGATTCCGCGTGGGTCTTGTGTTCCAGTATCCGGAGTATCAGCTCTTTGAAGAAACGGTCTACCGTGACATTGCCTTCGGCCCGACGAATATGGGCCTTTCCAAAGAAGAGATCGACCGCCGTGTGCGCGAATCCGCGCGCTTTGCCGGCCTTTCGGAAGACCTTCTGGAAAAGTCGCCCTTCGCCCTCTCTGGCGGACAGAAGCGCCGCGTGGCCATCGCGGGCGTCATTGCGATGGAACCCGAAGTGCTCGTACTCGATGAGCCGAGCGCGGGACTTGACCCGCAGGGCAGGGAAGAACTGCTTGCCAACATTCGCGCGTTCCACCGCGAGCGCGGCACGACCGTTGTGCTTGTGAGCCACAGCATGGAGGAGATCGCGAAAAACGTCGACCGCATCGTTGTCCTGTCCGACAGCCATGTGCTCATGAGCGGCACGCCGCGCGAGGTCTTTGCCCGCGGCGACGAACTGATGAGCGCGGGACTCGACGTGCCGCAGGTCACGCGCATCGCCATGGCGCTGCGCGAAAGAGGACTTGCCATCTCGCCCGATGTTTACACCGTCGACGAGTTGAGCAAAGAGCTCGTCGCGCTCAAGAGAGGGGGCAGCAAAAAATGCTGAAGGACATCACGCTCGGACAGTATTTCCCCGGCGACACGCTCGCCCATAAGCTCGACCCGCGCACCAAGCTCCTTGTCACCGTGCTCTACATCGTGGCGCTTTTTACGGCGAAGAGCTATCTTGCCTACGGGCTGCTTGTTCTGACGCTCGTGGTCGCCGTGCACATCTCGCGCGTGAGCGTGAAGGCGCTCTTCAAGGGGCTCAAGCCTGTTTTGTTCATCATCGCCTTCACGGCGGTGCTGAACCTTTTCTATACGCCCGGTAGGGAGATCTGGCATTTCTGGATTTTCCGCATGACGATCGAGGGCGTACGCGCGGCCGTCACGATGATGCTGCGCATCACGCTTTTGATCATGGGTACGTTCCTGCTCACCTATACGACCTCGCCCATCCGCCTGACGGACGGTCTGGAGAATCTGCTGGGTCCCCTCAAGGCCATCAAGCTCCCCGTGCACGAGCTGGCGATGATGATGTCCATTGCGCTGCGCTTCATTCCCACGCTCATTGAGGAAACGGACAAGATCATGTCCGCGCAGAAGGCGCGCGGCGCCGACTTTGAGACCGGCAGCCTCATGCAGCGCGCCAAAGCGCTCGTGCCGCTGCTCGTACCCCTCTTCGTCAGCGCCTTTCGCCGCGCCGACGAGCTGGCAACCGCCATGGAGTGCCGCTGCTACCACGGCGGCGAGGGGCGCACGAAGCTCAATGTGCTGCGCTATCAGACGCGCGATTACCTGGTGCTGGCATTTTATGCCGCGCTTGTGGCCGCGGTCATCGTGCTGCGCTGAGAAAGGACGCTTTTATGCGAAACATTGCCCTCAAGCTTATGTATAACGGAACGGCCTACCACGGTTGGCAGGTGCAGAAAACGGTTTCAAGCGTCTGCGAGACGATGGAAAAGGGACTTTCGAAGGTCTGCGGCGGGAATGTGAAGCTCGTCGGCTGCGGCCGCACGGACGCGGGCGTGCACGCCGAGCGCTACATTGCCAACTTCCACACCGATTCCCGCATCCCGGTTGAGCGCCTTCCCTTTGCCATCAACACGCACACGCCCGAGGATATCGTTGTACGCGAGGCGCTTGAAGTAGCGGAGGATTTCAACGCGATCCTCTCGTGTCGAAAAAAGGAATACACCTACCGTATCTACAATTCGCGCATCAAAAATCCGTTCTATGTGAACAGGGCCTACTTTTACCCCAAGTACCTCGATGAAGAGGTGATGGATCGCGCGGCGCGCGCCTTTGAGGGCACACATGACTTTAAGGCCGTGCGCTCCGTCGGCACGGAGACAAAGACCACCGTGCGCACCGTGCACTACTGCCGCGTGTCGCGCTCTGGCGACCTTTTAGAGCTCAAGGTCTGCGCGGACGGATTTCTGTATAATATGGTACGGGCCATCACCGGTACCGTACTCTACGCCGCCGAGGGAAAGCTCACGGCGGAGGACATTCCCGAGATCCTTGCCTCCGGCGACCGCTCGCTTGCCGGCCCCACCGTGCCGCCCGGCGGTCTCTACATGACGAAACTTTGGTATGAGGATGAACGGCTCAATGACTGACCGAAGAGAGGAAGAGAATATCCGCGAGGAGATCCGCCGCTCCCAGGCCGTGCCGCGCCGCGGCAGCGGGCTGAAGCGCGTATTGATGGTGCTTTTGGTGCTCATTGCCGTGCTGGCGGCGGTCGTCGCCGCGGCGTGGAAGGATCTGAGCGGCCTTGACAGTGTGCGCCGCCTGTTCTCCTACAATAATGTCACGCAGGATGAGCAGGGCAAGGTCGAGCTCTATTCCTTCAGCAATGACCGCAGCAACACCTTTGCGCTGCTCGGCGACCACCTGATCGTCGCCTCGACAACAGGCGTTTCCGTTTACGGCAGCAGCGGCGACGTGGTGGACAGCACGAGCGTAAAGCTGACCAACCCCGCTATCGCCGTTGGCGGACAGACCGCCGCGGTCTACGACATCGGCGGGCAGACGCTGCTGCTCTATTCCTCCGGAGGCCTTGTGCGCGATATGAGCGGCGAGTGCAGCGGAAGCATTCTGTCGGTTTCGGTCAATCCCTCGGATTATCTGGCGCTGAATGCCGAAAAAAGCGGATATAAATCTGCCGTCACGGTGTACGACGCCTCGGGTGAAAAGGTGTTCGCCTTCAATTCCTCGGAGCGTTATGTGATCGATGCGGTCGTCATGCGCGACTGCAAGCGCATGGCAGCGGTGACGCTCGGTGAGTCGGGCGGCTCGTTTGCCGACACGGTGAACATCTACTCGCTCGGCAGCGAAAAGGCGGATTCTGTCAATACGCTGACAGGTTCGCTCCTTCTCTCGCTCGACAGCGTGGCGGGGACGCTTTCCTGCCTGACGGACGAGGGACTGACGCTCTTTTCCGCGAACGGAACGCTTGCGGGAAGCTATCGCTATGAGTATCCTTATCTGCGCGGTTCGAGCATGGGCGGAGACAGCTTTGCCGTACTGCTTTTGAGCCGCTACCGCTCCGGAAGCACGCTGAAGCTTGTCACGGTCGCGTCCGACGGAACCGAGATGGCAAGCCTTGACAGCAATCATGAGATCCTTTCGCTGTCGGCGGCGGGAAAGTACATCGCCGTGCTTTACAGCGACAGTCTGGTGCTTTATACGGCACAGCTTCAGGAATATGCGCGCCTTGACGGGACGGAATATGCCCGTTCGGTACTCATGCGCGCGGACGGTACGGCGGTGCTCGTCGGCTCGTCGTCCGCCTGGCTTTATATTCCGTGATTTCTGTAAATCGCTAAAAATGTTACAAATTGTGACTTGAAAGGAGTGCGAGGAACGTGAATAATGGTCTTATGATCGACGTGGCCTTCGCGCTCGTGTTGGTGCTCGGCATCGTGTTCGGTGCAAAGCGGGGACTCTTCCGCAGTTTCATGGCGCTCGCTGCCATCTTGATCGCGCTCATTGGCGCATCGCTTCTGACCGACCTTCTCACAGAACCCGTGACCGAGCTTTTGATGCCGCGCGCGGAAAAAGGCGTGGAGGAATGGTTCCGCAGCTGGGACGAGAATGCCGAGGGCGAGATCCCACAGCCCTCGGAGCACTCCCCCGCGGCAGAAGGGGAGGGAAGCAGTGTGCTGACCGAACCCGCCGTTTCGGATGGGGAAGAAGAGGGGGAGTATGCCTCGCCGCTTGCCGTGACGGGACTTCTCAAGCAGTTGCTGCACTTTGACCTTGACGGGAGAGTGCGCGAATCGCTGCGCTCTGCCGCGCGTGATGCGGCGCTCGCCGCTGTGCGCACGTTGCTCGGCAGTGTGGTGCGAACGTTCGTGTTCGTACTCTGTTTTCTCGTGCTTTCTGTGTTGCTCCACCTTGTCACAGCGGGCATTGACAAGGTGTTAGACTTGCCGGTTCTGAACACGCTCAACACCATTGGCGGCGGTGCGCTGGGACTGATCGAGAGCACGCTGCTGCTGTTTCTCGTCTGCGATGTAGCGCCGCGCTTCGGCGTTAAGGCCTTCACCGAATATGAAGGCACCTATCTCTTATCTTTTTTTATGAGCCATACCCCACGCAGCCTGTTTGCTGCGCTGTTAGCTTGATTTTTACCCCCAAGGAGGACATACCATGCAGCCGCAACTTTGTTCCAGATGTAAAAAGAATATCGCCGTTGTGTTCATCACCCGTCAGGAAAACGGGCAGAACGTCAACGAGGGCCTGTGCCTCAAGTGCGCCAAAAATCTCGGACTGCCGCAGGTGGACGAGATGATGCGCCGAATGGGCATTACCGATGAGGATCTTGACAATATCTCCAACGAGATGATGGGCGCCTTCGGCGGCGCGGAGAGTCTGGAGGGTCTGACCGACGCCGATGATCCCGACGCTGACAACGAGGACGAGGACGGCAAGACCGCTACGTTCCCGTTCCTGAGCCGCTTTTTCGGCGGCTCGCCCGCTGCGAACGACGCATCGGGCGGCGAGGCCGAGCAGACGCAGAGCCCTCGCAGCAATAAGAAAGCCGAAAAGGGCAGCAAGCACAAATTCCTGGATTCTTACTGCATCAACCTTTCCCAGCGCGCGCGCGACGGCAAGCTCGACGCGGTTATTGGCCGCGCGGAGGAGATCGAGCGCGTTATCCAGATCCTCAACCGCCGCCAGAAGAACAACCCATGCCTCATCGGTGAGCCGGGCGTCGGCAAGACTGCCATCGCCGAAGGACTTGCCCAGCGCATCGTGGCGGGTGAGGTGCCCTTCAAGCTCAGAAGCAAGGAGGTCTACCTGCTTGATCTGACGGCGCTCGTCGCGGGCACACAGTTCCGTGGCCAGTTTGAAAGCCGTATGAAGGGTCTCATCGAGGAGATCCGTAAGATGGGCAACGTCATCCTCGTCATCGACGAGGTGCACAACATCGTCGGCGCGGGCGACGCCGAGGGCAGCATGAACGCCGCCAACATCTTAAAGCCCGCCCTTTCCCGCGGCGAAATTCAGGTCATCGGCGCGACGACCTTCACCGAGTATCGCAAGCACATCGAAAAGGACACCGCGCTCGAGCGCCGCTTCCAGCCTGTTACGGTCAACGAGCCGAATATGGAGGATACACTCAAGATCCTGAAGGGCATTGCCCACTATTATGAGCAGTACCACGGCGTCAAGATCCCCGAGGGCATTCTGCGTCAGGCTGTGCTGCTCTCCGAACGCTATATCACCGACCGCTTCCTGCCCGATAAGGCCATCGACCTCATCGACGAGGCCTGCTCCGATCTCAACCTGCACGATAAGAACATCAACCGCCGCATGGAGCTGCGCCGCGAGATCGAGGATTACGACAAAGAGCGCGAACTGTTGCAGGGCGCGGAGGAGCCTGATTTTGAGCGCCTCGCCGAGCTCAAGAGCCTCACCATGAAGGCACAGGAGGAGCTTGACGCGCTCTGCGCGCAGGGTGACCCGCAGCTTTCGATGGACAACCTTGCCCGCGTGATCGAGCTGTGGACGAAGATCCCCGCCTCCCGCATCCGCGAGGACGAGTTCCATCGCCTGAGTGAGCTCGACAAGCGCCTGAAAGAGCACATTGTCGGCCAGGACGAGGCCATCGAGGCCGTTTCCGCCGCCATTCGCCGCAACCGCGTGGGCATTTCGCCCAAGCATAAGCCTGTGAGCTTCATCTTTGTCGGCCCCACGGGCGTCGGCAAGACCGAGCTTGTCAAGCAGCTTGCGCAGGATCTCTTCAATTCGCCCGACGCGCTCATCCGCCTCGATATGTCGGAATTCATGGAAAAGCATTCGGTCTCCCGCATTGTCGGCTCGCCTCCGGGCTATGTCGGCTATGACGAGGCCGGTCAGCTCACCGAGAAGATCCGCCGCAAGCCCTACGCCGTCATCCTCTTCGACGAGATTGAAAAGGCGCATCCCGACGTGATGAACGTCCTGCTGCAAATTCTCGATGACGGAGAGATCACCGACTCCCACGGCCGCAAGGTGAATTTTGAAAATACTGTCATCGTGATGACGTCCAATGCGGGCAGCGAACGCAAGGAGGGCACCGTCGGCTTCGGCCACACGGTGAACGAGCAGAACCGCGACCGCGCGATGAAGGCGCTCGGTGAGTTCCTGCGCCCGGAATTTCTGAACCGCGTGGATGAGGTCATCTGCTTCAACCGCCTCGACGAGCAGAACTTTGCCGGCATTGCCCGCATCATGCTCTCTGAGCTGCAAAAGAGCCTCGAGGACAAGGGCCTGCACTTTACGTGGGACGAGGCTGTTGAGGAATATCTCGTCAAAAAGTCCTATTCCGCGACCTACGGCGCGCGCAACCTGCGCCGCACGATCCAGAAAGATCTGGAAGACACCATGGCCGCGCAGATCATCGATTCCTACGAGCATCCCGTTACGCAGATCCGTGCGTCGATGGAGAACGGCAAGCTCGTTGTGCGCAGCATGTGACCAGGAAAGGGGAGGGAAGACCATGTTCCATCTGTTCCGCAAGGACATTGAAAAGCACTGCGCCTACTGCAAGAGCGGATCTGTCATCAGCGAAGGGCAGGTCATCTGTTCCCGCCGCGGCGTGGTCGATTCCGCCGACCACTGCCGTCACTTTTGCTATGATCCGCTCAAGCGTGTGCCGCCGAGACCCGCCACACTGCGCGATCAGTATACCTCCGAGGATTTTTCCCTGTAAGGCCGGGCAGCGCCCCGAACAATAAAGAAAGAAGGCCGATCCCCATGAACATTTCTCAGGTTTACGCAGTCTATTTCAGCGCCACCGGCAACACCAGAAAGGTGACCACCACGCTTGCAAATGCCCTTGCCGTCAGCTTCGACGTGCCGCTCGAGGTGCGCGATTTCACGCTGCCCGCCGCGCGCGAGGAAAGCTATGAGTTTGCCGCGGGCGACCTTGTCGTCTTCGGTATGCCAACCTACGCGGGCAAGCTGCCGAATAAGCTGCTCGAGTTTGTGAAGTCCGGCTTTCACGGAAACGGCGCGCTGGCTGTGCCGGTCGTGACGTTCGGCAACCGCAGTTTTGATAATTCCCTTGCCGAGCTCTGCGCATGCCTTGAAGGGGACGGCTTCCACACCATCGGCGCGGGCGCCTTTGCCTGCCGCCACGCCTTTACCGACGCGCTTGCCAACGGCAGACCCGATTCCGACGATATGGCGGAGCTTGCCAAGCTCGGCTCGGCGGTCGTGGGCCGCATCGTGAAGATGACGGATTTCCCTGCGCCTGTCACGGTCGACGGTGACGCGGACGCGCCCTATTACCGTCCGCTGGGACTGGACGGCGAACCGAAGGTGTTTCTGAAGGCGAAGCCCAAGACCGACCTCGACAAGTGTATCCACTGCGGTGTGTGCGCCTCACTCTGCCCGATGGGCTCGATCAATCCCGATGATGTGACGGAGGTTGCGGGCATTTGCATCAAGTGCCACTCCTGCGTGCGCAATTGCCCGACGGGCGCGAAGTACTTCGACGATCCCGCGTTCCTTTCGCACCGTGCGATGCTCGAGCGCGACTATACGCGCCGCGCCGAGGATAAGATCTTCACGGCGTAAGAAAGTACATAAAAAGGCTCTGTTTGGGTTCTCCCAAACAGAGCCTTTCTTTATTTTGCTGTCAGCTGAGGTGGACAAGGGTCGTACCAAGCTTTTCGGTGAAGCCCAGCGCGCGGTACATTCCCTCGTCGCACAAAGCACAGGTAACGGCAAGACTGGCAAGGTGATTTGCCCTACCGTATTTCTGCGCCGCAGACGCGAGCTGCCGCGCGGCGCCTTGCTTTCGGAACACCGGTTCGACAAAGAAATCCTCAAAGACACCGATGTCCGCACATGCGAATGTCGAAAATACGCGGCTCACGCTGCACATTCCGACCATGCGTGTTTTGCGGTAGGCGGCAAAGAAGGTGATGCGTTCCTCTTGAATGGCCTGCAAAAGCTGCGCTTGCTTTCTCTCGTCGAGCGGCGTTTCACCGATCTCAGCGAGATAGCCGTTTTCGAGTTTCCAAAGCTGCCAGTCGTCCGCACCGGGGACGAACTGACGGACGGTGATGGGGGCGTATTCCTCCGGCGGGCGCAGCATCAGCGGTATGTTCCACTCGTCGCAGCCGTTCGGCAGAAAGCCAAGTCTGCCCCAGAAGCGCTCGCGCGGCGCGGTGTCGCAGTTGAGCTCAAAGTAGCTTGCCCTGCGTTCGCGCGCCCAAGAGAGCAGCGCCTCGCCGCAGGCGTGACCTGTACTGCTTCCGCGAAATTCCGGGTAGACGCAGAACTCCATGATGAAGCACTTGCCGTCCTCTGAACCATAGATGACCGGCATCGTAAAACCGATATCCTGCCCGCCGCGCTCGAAAAAGAGAAAGTGCAGGCGGTTTTCCTGCCGCCTGTGCAGTGTCTTGAGCTGCGAGAGGTACTCATCGCTGAGAAAATAGGCGAGATCCTCGGCCTGCTCAATCTCGGGGAAGATATCGCGCCGGTGATAGGAATGCAGCTTCTCGAAAAAGCGTGCGATCTCACTGTCTGTGATGGCCTCACGAATGAAAATAAGATGTTCCATTGTCGTCCTCCAAAGTAAAATTTCGGAGGGTCAGGAAGTGTGGACCCTCCATACACGCTGCATCATCATAACAGATCAGTCCTTTCTTCCTGAATTTGCCGCGGTACGCGGCTGAAGAGAGCATAGCATATTTTTTTGCAAAAGGGAAGCGCGCAAACGGACGTTTCCGCATAAGCTGAAAACGAAAAGATTGATTTTGGAGGGAACGCTATGCAACCGTTGCACTTTTTCCTTGGCGCAAACAGCGAAGAGGGATTCTTCTCGCTCTATGAACAGCTCTTGGGCGGACGATTTGACGATCTCTTGATCCTCAAGGGCGGCGCAGGCAGCGGCAAATCGACCTTTATGCGCCGCGTGGGTGCGGCTGTGGAGCGCACGGGCGAGCGGGTCGTATATATCAACTGCTCGGGCGACCCCGATTCGCTCGACGGAGCGATCTTCTTAGACCGGCGCGCCGCCATCGTGGACGGCACCGCGCCCCATGTGCTTGAACCAAGCTATGCCGCCGCCTGCGAGCGATATGTCGACCTGACGCGCTTTTACGATCTGGACGCAGCCAAGGCGCGCCGCGCAGAGATCATTGCGCTGAGCGATGAGTATCGCGCGCACTATCGCAGCGCCTACCGCGCGCTGCGCGCGATGGGCGAGGTGGAGAGCGAACGCCGCGTGGCGATGCACGCGCAGATGGATTTTGCAAAGCTCCGCCGCCGCACAAGCGGGATCCTCGCCCGTGAGCTGAGAAGCGAGGGAGAGGGGAGCGGGCGCGTGGTTCGCGCCTTTCTCGGCGGTGTGACGAAGCACGGCGATATCTGCCGTTTTGACACGGTGGAGGAACTCTGCCCGCGCGTTTACGCGCTCTGCGACAGCGCGGGATTGGGGAATGAAATGCTGCAAACCATTGCGCAGGCGGCGCAGGAGAAACGGTTCGACGTTATCATTTGCCCCAATCCCGACCGACCGGAAGAATGCCAGCATGTGCTGATTCCCGAGCGCGGCCTTGCCTTCGTCACGACGAACGCGCGCATGCTCTATAAGGGGAAGCCCTACCGCCGCCTGCGGCTCGATGCGATGGCGGAGGAACGGCTCACCCAAGCACAGAAAGCGAAGCTGCGATTTATCCGCCGCGTGGAAACATCTCTTCTGGAAGAGGCCGTGAGGACGCTCACAGATGCCGCAAACGCCCATGACACGCTGGAAGCGGTCTATCGTCCCTGTATCGACTTTTCTGGCGTGACTGCGCTTGCAGAGGAAGAGATCGCAAGACTGATAAAGTGAATTTGCTTTACAGAAATAGCCGCCCGAAAGAGCGGCTATTTCTGTCTTGATTCGATTTGTTCAGTCGTTCAGGTCTGCACGGAAGTAGAGCGTCTGCTCAGGAAGCGACAGAATGAGCGTATATTCGCGTTCCTTTCCGCCAGAGAAGTCGGTGTATTCTGTGGTGCTGACGACCGCCGTACCATTCTCTCCATATAGCGAGAGATCGTAAAGGACACCGTTTGCATCGCGCTGCACAAGTGAGTAAGTTCCGCTCTGTTCATTGCCGTCTGCGTCGGTGATCGTCAGCGCACCATTTTGCGCCGCGCAGGTGAGGGCAGGGAGGTCAAGCGGCTGACCTGCGCTGTCGATGGCCTGCGTCGATGTCCAGTCGTGTTTTTCAATGTGCAGACCGTCGTCCGTTTTGATGCCGCAGCCGACGAGCAGGGCAATGAGCAGCAGCGACAGCGAAATCTTCCATTTATCTGTCATGTGTTTTCCCTTTCCACTTCTTGACTTCCAATCCGATCAGCACGCTGAACCCTACAGCAAAGAGCGACAGTGCAGCCAAAAAAAGGTGCGAAGGGAACCGGCCTATGATGTAGATATCTGTCGCCATATCAGCGCCGCCAACAATCGAAATATCCTCTGGAATAGGCGGCCCCGCAGTAAAATACTGCAAAGCGCATACAAGCAGAATCGGTACGCTGACGGCCAGCAGCGCCCACGCGCCGATGCGCAGGACTTTTACGCGCTTGGCACATGTTTTTTCTGATATGGCTGCTGTGCTCGGCGGGGGAGCAGCACCCTCCGGCGTGCCGATCAGTTCTGCGAGCGGAACGCCGAAAAAGCCCGAGAGCGCGAAGAGATTCGCCGTGCTCGGCAGCGATGAGCCGTCCTCCCACTTTGTCACCGCCTGCCGCGAGACCTCAAGCGCCTGCGCCAACGCCTCCTGCGACAGCCCGCGTTCCTTGCGCAGCGCGCGGATGCGCGTGCCAAGTTCGTTGTCCATAATTAGGTCTCCTTTGCTTTGATGGCGTTATCGTATCAGTTTTTGCCGCAAAAGTCCACCAAGTATTCCGCTACTATCGGTAGCGAAGCGAAAACAGCCGCCCGTACGGGCGGCTGTTTGCCGGATGATCAGGACTTGCTCCAGTCTGCGCGGAAGTAGAGCGTCTGCTCGGGAAGCGACAGAATGAGCGTATATTCGCGTTCCTTCCCGTCGGATGCGTCGGTGTATTCTGTGGTGCTGACGACCGCCGTACCATTCTCACCATATAGCGAGAGATCAAAGTGTTCCGCATCGATCCTGCTTATCTTTATTTTATCCCACAGCCTGCGTCAGCATACACGTCGTTGTGTCCCACGACATGAACGGCAGAGCGATGCCGTTTTCGCCCCTGCCGATGAGCAGCTCATCGCCGCTTGGACTGATCAGGCAGGGATAGGTTTCGCTCATGTATGACGGGCCGTCCATGAGGGCGTAGTTTTTGCCACCCACAAGGGAGAGGCTGATGGTCACGTAGCTCGGCCCGTCGAGAACAGGTTCGATCGTCCAGAACCCGCTCCACATCTCTTCAAAGTCGTCCGAGTCCTCATAGGCCCAGTCCAGATCGACGGAACCGCCTGTTTCATCGTCGAGATAAAACCGCAGGGAAAAATATGCGCTGCTCTCAACGAACACCCTCGTTGTTTCTATGAACCAGCCCGTGCTTTGTGATTCGGCCAGACCGAGCGCTGTCATTCCGGTCCAACCGTCGGCAAGCCAAAGGGCAAGGTCGGGCGAGGCGCTCTGCCATGCGTATTCCGTAAAGTCCCACAGCAGGGACTCTCCTTCGTCTGTGATGCACGGGGCAAGGTAGCTGTCTGCGTCCAGTGACGGATACCACTTGCAGATATTCCCACTGCTGTCGGTGATGATGACCTGCGTGTCAGCCTCATAGGCGACGCCGTCCAGGTTGGCAAAAAGCAGCACCGGCTCACCGTTCTCCGACCGGTAAAGGACCTCCGTGACCTTTTCCGACCTTGTTTTGTTGTCCCACTTCACGCGGTTGATCGCAACGGAGGCATTTTCATCGACCGGTACGATACAGTACAGATAACCTGTGCCGCCAATGATATGGTTTTCGTCGATCTCCGCGATAAAAGGATATTCTCGCAGCATCGCTTCGTTGTTTTCCCACAGCCACGCGGGAAGTTCCTCCTCAAATTCCTCTCCGAAGAGGTCATCGGCATAGCCGAGATATGCCGCGCCGAACATCGTCATCGGAACATCGATCCGATCACGCAGCCACATCAGGGAGTTTCTCCCCTCTGCCGTTCCGGTGTGCTTTGTCGGTCGCTTCCCCGCTTTTTCTCTGTCGTTCTTTGTCGGGAGCGCAAATCCGCCGGTATTGTCCGGTTCATCAGAGTCCTCCTGTGACTTTTGCGTACAGGCGCAAAGAGACAGCATTAGAACCAGCGCCAGCAAAAGCGAGAGCACTCGTTTCAGTGTCGTTTTCATGGTCGCTCCTTTCAGAGCTGTTCAAAATCTTTCCCAATTTTCATTAATAAGCGCATGGCTCCCGCCCTAAATTGGGGCGGGAGCCTGTTTTGCTGATCGGATCAGCCGTTTTTCTCTCTCACCGATGGCTGCCTGAGCTCCATTAACCGATGGAGTCCGGCATATACTCGCCCGACTCGATCATCGGCACGTACCAACTGTCATAGTATGCGGGGCGGGAATTTGCATCCAGCTTGTCCCAGTAGAGTCCCCATGGGCGCAGGTAGATCTCATAGTAGAATTCATCTTCGCCGTTTTCGTAATAACCGTCGATGCAGATCAGATCGTCAACCTCCATTGCGACCGGATTGACGACCCAGTCCTCCTGCGACAGGTCGATGTTCGTAAAGCGGCCGCTCTTGGAGATCATCGTGCCGTGCTCGCCCATGCCGTCGTCGAGCAGACTGACGCTCGCCTCAGCCATGGGGTTGCTCTTCGAATAATCCTCGTCCCAGAGGGTAACGGTACCGGTGTTGTCAGACTTGATGTCAATGACGCCGCAGATGTCCCAGCGACTATCGTCCATGCCCTCATAATAGCCTGCGCATTCGGTCATCTTCCACCAGCCGTACCAGTCGCCGTTCCACCAGTCTTTCATCTCCGAGCCGGTCTGCGTCGGGTTCTTGCCCGTGTTGGACGTGCTCGAGGCCGAGCCGCGGCTGAGCGTGGACGGGTCGATGGTGATCTTGTTGCTCTTGCTGCCAAAGCTCTCTTCAAAGGTCACTTCGACCTTGCTCATATCCTTGAGCACAAAGGCGGACTTCACTTCGAGCGTCTTGCCCGGAGCCACGTCATCAAACTGGCTGTCGATCACCGTATCGAAGGAATCCTCGCTGACATAGACCGTGGCGATCTCCAGTTCTTCGCCATTCTGTATGGCCGTTTCGGAAAGTGTCCAGAGATATGACTCATTTGAACTGCTGGTATTGGTAAAGTCCAGCGTTACAACAAGCGCATCATTCCCGTCGAAATCGTCCATGATGCACGCGCTCTTGTAGACCAGCTCGCAATCGTCGAACTTCATCACATTGCTATTTTCTTCCTTCTTATCCTTGCCGCAGGCCGTAAGGCTGAGCAGCATCACTGCCGTGAGCAGCAGGCAAAGGATTCTCATCTTAGACTGTTTCATAATTCCCTCCCAAATTGTTTTGGAAACGCACCAACCTGCTGAGAACCAATAGACCCAACCCGATCCCGATAAACAGCAGGAGTGCATACAAAAGATCGTTTCTTTTCATTGTTTTGCTTCTTTTTCTTTATGCCGCAAACTCGTCCTCGGTCTTGCTGTTCAGCACTGCGCCGTAGATGTACAGAGCCGGAACGGCTACGCCTGTCAAGATGCTCATAAAATTGAATTCTCCGCCGTTGGCCATGCTCAGGACTGTGCTCAGAATGCAGAACACTGCCACAATCGCGCCCCAGATGATGAGCTTTCCGGCTTCTTCGATGCGCTGACAGTGCTTGACGCCTTTGACACCGGCGATCAGCTGGCAGATGCCGCCGACCAGCGTCAGAAACAGCGCCGCCCAGTAGGAGAAGGTCAGGCCGGATGCTGCGCCGAGTCCTGCCGCCAACGCGCCAAGCCCGCCGACGAACACGCCCGCAAGAATGGAGATCGCAGCGGAAACGATCATCAAGATTCCGGTGATCTTCAAAAACTTGTGACCTTTCATTTTCTTTCCTCCTATTCTTTGTTTTTTGCCTTTTACAGAACACGTTGCGCTCTGCTTGCCACATTGTATGTCTCCTGTGCTGTGTTCAGTGCCTGTGCCTCCAGATCACCTGCGCCGAACGGAAAACGCATTGCATCTCTCCTTTCTAAAAAGGAAGTCGATTTTTCGCCATTTTGTCTCAGCATCTTTTTTCTATCACGCTTATCCATGAAATGATATATGCCTAAGTCCTGTTTTGAGGCAGAAATCCCAAAAACATGACTTAGGCATAGACAAAATGCACAGGAAAACGAGACGGTTCTTGTGCAATCTTATAGCGTCAGACGCAGAAAGACCGGAGAACGAAAATCCGTTCTCCGGTCCTTTTGCTGTGTTTACTTCTTGCGGCAGCTCAGTTCGCCGTTTTCCGTGTCGAGCACAAGCGTGCTGCCCGCGGCGAGGTCGCCGCGCAAAATCTCCTTGGCGATGAGCGTCTCCGCCGCGCTCTGGAGATAGCGCTTGAGCGGACGCGCGCCGTAGATCGGGTCGAAGCCACGCTCGATGATGAGGCCCTTGGCAGCATCCGTGACCTCAAGCTTGAGGGTCTTGTCGGCAAGGCGCTTCTTGAGGCCTTCCATCAGGATGTCGATGATGCCGGAGAGATTTTCCTTCGTGAGGGGCTTGAACATGATGATCTCGTCGAGACGGTTCAAAAACTCCGGGCGGAACGCGCGGCGCAGCTCGCCCATGACGGCGGCGCGGGCGTCCTCGGAAATGCTGCCGTCCGGCTGAATGCCGTCGAGCAGCTCGGACGAGCCGAGGTTCGATGTCAGGATGATGATGGTGTTCTTAAAGTCCACCGTGCGGCCCTGCGAGTCGGTGATGCGGCCATCGTCGAGGATTTGCAGCAGGATGTTGAAGACGTCAGGGTGCGCCTTTTCGACCTCATCAAACAGCACCACGCTGTACGGCTTGCGGCGCACGGCCTCGGTGAGCTGGCCGCCCTCGTCGTAGCCGACGTATCCCGGAGGCGCGCCGATGAGACGAGAAACGGAGAACTTCTCCATATACTCGGTCATATCGATGCGCACAAGGTTGTGTTCATCATCAAAGAGGCAGTCGGCAAGGGACTTGGCAAGCTCTGTTTTGCCAACGCCCGTGGGGCCGAGGAAGAGGAAGCTGCCGATGGGGCGGTTCGGGTCCGCAATGCCTGCGCGCGAGCGCTGGATGGCCTCGGTGACGAGGCGCACCGCCTCGTCCTGACCGACAACGCGCTTGTGAATAATCTCGTCGAGGCGCAGCAGCTTTTCGCGCTCGCCCTCCATCAGGCGGCTGACGGGGATGCCCGTCCACTTGCCCACGATGTCGGCGATCTCGTTCTCGGTCACGGTGTCGTGCACCATGGAGTTCTCGCCCGTGTGCTTTTCGGCTGCGGCCTCGGCGTCCTTGAGCTGCTTTTCAAGAGCAGGGAGGTCAGAGTACTTGAGTTTGGCGGCCTTTTCATATTCAAGGTTCGCCTGTGCGCGCTCGATTTCGCCGTTCATCTGCTCGATCTTGGACTTTAGCTCCTTCACGCTGTCCACGCCGCTCTTTTCCGCCTCCCAGCGGGACTTCATGGCGTTGAACTGCTCCTTCTCATCGGCGAGCTCTTTCTTGAGTTCTTCCAGACGGTCACGCGAGAGCTGGTCGTCCTCTTTCTTGAGGGCCATCTCTTCGATCTCCTGCTGCATGATCTTGCGGCGCAGGTCGTCAAGCTCTGCGGGCATGGAGTCGATCTCCGTGCGAATCATCGCGCAGGCCTCATCGACAAGGTCGATGGCCTTGTCCGGCAGGAAACGGTCGGTGATATAGCGGTCGGAAAGCGTCGCGGCGGCGACGAGCGCATTGTCGTGGATGCGCACGCCGTGATAGATCTCATAGCGCTCCTTCAGGCCGCGCAGGATGGAAATGGTGTCCTCGACCGTCGGCTCGTTGACCATAACGGGCTGGAAGCGGCGCTCGAGGGCGGCATCCTTTTCAATATACTGGCGGTACTCGTCGAGCGTGGTCGCGCCAATGCAGTGCAGCTCGCCGCGGGCGAGCAGGGGCTTTAAGAGGTTGCCGGCGTCCATGCTGCCTTCGGTCTTGCCCGCGCCGACGATGGTGTGCAGCTCATCGATGAAGAGGATGATCTTGCCTTCAGACTTCTTGACCTCGTTCAAAACGGCCTTTAAGCGCTCTTCAAACTCGCCGCGGTATTTCGCGCCCGCGATCAGCGCGCCCATGTCGAGCGAGAAGATCGTGCGGTCCTTGAGCCCTTCGGGCACATCGCCGCGCACGATACGCTGGGCAAGGCCCTCGGCGATGGCCGTCTTGCCGACGCCCGGCTCGCCGATGAGCACAGGGTTATTCTTCGTCTTACGCGAGAGAATGCGAATGACGTTACGGATCTCCGCGTCACGGCCGATGACGGGGTCAAGCTCCTTCGTACGCGCGCGCTCAACAAGGTCGGTGCCGTATTTCTTGAGCGCATCGTAGGAATCCTCGGGATTGTCGCTCGTTACGGGGGAGGTCTTGACCTTTGAGAGCTCGTCGGAGAAGCGGCTTCGCGTGATGCCGTGGTCTGAGAGCAGCTGGCGCACGTTCTGCGAGCCCTCGGAGAAGATGGCGAGCATCAGATGCTCGACGGAGAGATATTCGTCGTGCAGCTTTTCGGCGGTCTTTTCGGCGAGATTCAGGATCTTGCCGACCTCGGGTGAGGCATAGACCTCGCCGCTGCCGCCGGAGATGCGCGGGAGCTTGCGGATGAGAGTATCGATCTCAGAGAGAAGACCGTCACAGTCGACGCCCATCTTGCCAAAGAGGGATCCGATCAGTCCGCCGTCCTGATCGAGCAGGGCGTAGAGCAGATGCTCGCTTGTCACATACTGGTTGCCGTTTTCCTGCGCCATGTTCTGCGCGGTCTTGACGGCGTCCAAAGCCTTTTGCGTATATTTTTCAGCATTCATTCAAGTTCACCTCAAATTCGTGTTTTTTACAATAGCGTTGGTTTAGATGAGCAGCGCTCTGCTTCGCAGATCGCCGCGGTAGGCCATTTCCACGTCGCTCGCCGTGAGCGAACCGTCGAGATAACCCTTGAGCAGCCGGTCGAAAAGCTGCACATATGCGCTGATCGCGCCTGCCACATCATCGGCAGTCAAAGATTTGCCGCGCGGCATGGCAAGCGGACGGACGAAGCGCCCGTCGTAGAGCGCACAGGCGATGGAGCTGCCGAGCAGCGGAGCAAGGCATCTGTCCTCGATCTTCACCCAGAGCCGGAAGAAATTCGTCATTGCGGCAATGAGCGCTGCCGACTGTGTGCGGAAGACGATGTTCAGTGTGCCCATTGTCTGGGAATCGCCGCTGCTGAGATCGACCTCGTACTTGACCGTCGGGCGGTACTTGTACGAAAGGCTCGACTTGAGCGACATCGTGGACGAACCGGGAGAGAAAAACGGCACCAACTCGCGCGTGGGCGTCATCAGTTCTTCGATGGCTTCAAAGATGTCATTCCAGCGGCGCTCCGGCGTCGGCACGGAAACATATTCGGCAAGGATGCGGTTTACAAGCGCCGAGCGGTTCGTGCCCATGCGGTGCGCCAGCGCGTCTACCTCGCGCACCACCTCGTCCGACAGCGTCAGACTGTACAGATTTTTCTTCATCATGCGCCTCCTTGGTTTCTTTTCTTTCTGAATGTTATCATAGCATGGCTGCAAATATTGTCAATAGATTTATATAAATATATTTACGAGTTATATGATAATTTACACGGAGTTCATAATCAAGAAGGAAGAGAAAAAGCGAAACGCCGCAGTATTTTACTGCGGCGTTTCCTATTTAGGGAGGATGAGAGAGAAAGAAAAGAGCAAAGTTACAGCAGACCCTGCAGCAGGATGATGACGATCAGAACCGGCAGCACCCACTGGAAATAGGGCTTGAGTTTGGGAGAGAGCTTGACACCCGTGCCCTTGTTGACCTCGGCAATGTACTTGTCAAAGCCCCAGCCCCACTTGGTGACGCAGAACAGAAGGTAGACAAGAGAACCGATGGGCAGCAGGAGGTTGCTCACAAGGAAGTCCTCGCTGTCGAGCACGTCCTTGCCGAGAATGGGGTGGAAGTCGCTCCAGATGTTGTAGCCAAAGACGCAGGGGAGACTCAAAAGCATCAGCAGTGCGCCGTTGATGAGCACAGCCTTCTTGCGGCTCCAGCCAAAGGTATCCATGCAGACGGCGAGGATATTTTCAAACACCGCCAGCACCGTGGACATGCTCGCAAACATCATGAAGAGGAAGAAGAGCGTGCCCCAGAAGCGGCCACCCGCCATGTTGACGAACACCTGCGGCAGCGTAACGAAGAGAAGGGACGGGCCATTGTCGGGCGCTACGCCGTAGGAAAAGCATGCGGGGAAGATGATCGCGCCGGCCATGAGCGCAACGAAAGTGTCGAGCGCGCAGATGCGAATGGATTCGCCGATGAGGGTGTGATCGTCGGACATGTAGCTTCCGAAGATCTCCATCGCCGCAATGCCGAGCGAGAGTGTGAAGAAGGCCTGATTCATCGCGTCGGTGATGAGGCTGCGCAGGCCGTTTTCACGAATGGAATCGAGGGAGGGAAGCAGGTAGAACTTCATGCCCTCTGCCGCGCCGGAGAGCGTCAGGCTGTGGCCGGCGAGAATGAGGATGAGCGCGAGCAGCGCGATCATCATGACCTTGGATACGCGCTCAAGACCCTTCTGAAGGCCGCGGCTGCAAACGATAAAGCCGACGATGACGATGGCAACAGCCAGAACGCCCATTTCTACGGGGTTTGACAGCAGCTCGCCGAACACGGCGGACGCGTCCTCCGCAGGCATACCGGCATAGAACTTACCGCTCAGAAAACGGCCGAAGTAGCTCACCATCCAGCCGGAGACCGTTGTGTAGTACATCATCAGAAGGTAGCAGCCGATCAGGCAGAACCAACCGTGAATGTGCCATTTGGCGCCGGGCTTTTCCAGCGTTTTATAGGAGAGAATGGCACTTTTGTGGCTTGCGCGGCCGACAGCCAGCTCCATTGTCAGTACAGGAACGCCCATAACGAGCAGGCACAGAATGTAGAAGAGAACAAAATAGCCGCCGCCGTTTTTGCCCGTTACGTAGGGAAAGCGCCAGACATTGCCGATGCCGATGGCGCAGCCGGCGCTGACGAGCAGGAAGCCAAGACGGGAACGGAAGGATTCGCGTTTCATGTCGATCTACCTCGTTTGTGAAAGAATTGTGAACGATGCGCTTATCTTACCGCAGGAAACGATGCTTTACAAGACCGATTCTTTGATGATATAATAAGTAAAACTTATGTTATGGAGAAAACAGACATGAACCGAAACCAGTTGCGCTATTTTGTCGCCGCGGCGGAGCATCGCAGCTTTACGAAGGCAGCAGAGCAGTATTACATTTCGCAGACGGCAGTGACACAGCAGATCCAGCAGCTTGAGCAGTCGCTCGGCTGCGAGCTCTTTGACCGCAGCACCCGTCCTGTGAGCCTGACGAGTGCAGGCAGCGCCTTCCTACAGGACGCCAAGGCGATCCTGGAGCGTATGAGCCGCGCGCAGGAGCGCGTGCATGATGCCGCAACAGGCCTGACCGGTACGCTGCGTGTGGGCTATGTGCGCGGCTACGAGCGCAGCGACCTCTCCACGCTGATGCGCCATTTTCACCAGAAGAACAGCAATGTGCTGATCTCTTTTTATCGCTGCTCGACGGACGTGCTGGCCGCGGGGCTGCTGCATCAGGAGTATGACATCGTTTTTACCTGGGACTCGACGAACCTGCGCACGCAGGAGGGCGTTGCATTTCAGACGGTCGAAAAGGCGCGGCTTGTTGTCGCGCTCTACGCGGGCCACCGGCTCGCGCAGCGTCGCCAGATCACGCGGCAGGAGCTGCGCGGGGAGAACATCTTATATATGTCCCCGGACGCCGCGCCCGACTCTTACGGCGACGCCTTTTTCATGCAGCGCTATGTTGAGGCGGGTTACAAGCCCAACATTCTCTTCCGCTCGGCGGACACAGAGAGTATCCTGATGATGGTCTCAGCGGAAGAGGGCGTTTCGCTTCTGCCCGATTATTGCACCAACCGGCTCTACAACGCCGATAACCTTGTCTTTGTCCCGCTTGTGGGAGAAGGGGAGGAGGAAGAGATCATCGCAGCCTGGCAGAGCGGCAACCAGAACCCCGCGTTGGGGAGGTTTCTTGCCGAACTCAATCAAAAAGGCCCGCCTCAGTAAGGCGGGTCTTTTTGGCGCAAGATCGCATCGAGCGCGGGGAAATACTTCTTTACCGGGATCGGCAGCCCTTCTGCATTGAGAAAGCAATGAACCGACGTCGCGGTCGCGACCAACACATTCGAAGAGTTGAGAATACTTTTCTTCGCCGGAGAGGTACTGGTAGAGATCACATTCCACTTTATCGAGAACCACGCAGCGCGGCAAGTGAACAGGCAAAGCAGAACGGCGTTCATAAAAAGGTCGCTGATTTACCTTGAAGAAGACGTTGATGTAAGTCACCTTATATGCTATGCTTATCAGTGAGAAGTCGTTGGCAAACCGTGAGTTGTGAAGGTGAGAACAAATGAAGTATTTAGTTTTATTAGCAGGCTGTGGCCTCGGTGATGGTTCATGTATAGAAGAAGTAATTCTGACGTATGCAGCGCTTGATAAATACGGGTGTGATTACACGCCTGTCGCAGAAGATGTTTCCGTTCAGTCTGTGAACCACCTGACAGAGCAGATAGAAGAAAAGCGGAATATCCTGATAGAAGCAGCCCGCATCGGCAGGGGACGCATTAAAGATATTCATGAGGTTGATTTTGCAGAATACGATGCATTGATCATACCCGGTGGAATTGGTTTATTGAACAATTATAGAGACTCCAATGTGATAAAAACGTGCGTCACACATTTTATTAGCGAAAAGAAACCTGTCGCTGCCATGTGTGCGGGAATCGACTTTCTCCGCCGTTTCTATGGAAGTAATCTGTTGGCGCGTGAGATGAAAGAACTAACTGCTGAAAGATTCTGTTTTGATGCTGAAAACAATGTTTATTACACGCCCGCTTTCAGAAAAACCAACAGTAGCTATACGGCGCTATTAGGTATCGATTCTATGATTTGTGCGTTGAAGCAGGCATAAACATCTCAATGTAATTCTGTTTTGTGGGTTTAATTTTGGTTTAATTATTGAACAGAATAACTTACATTCTGTCCGCTGGCTATGTCATATGTGCAATGCACGACACGTCACTTTGCAGCAAAAAGGGCACACCATCCAGACGCTGTAAACGCCTGAAGGGTGTGCCTTCTATTTGCCGTTATTGGCTTAGTTCAGGAAATCCTTGAGCTTCTTGCTGCGGCTGGGGTGGCGCAGCTTGCGCAGCGCCTTGGCCTCGATTTGGCGGATGCGCTCGCGCGTGACGTTGAACTCCTTGCCGACCTCTTCGAGCGTGCGGGGACGGCCGTCCTCAATGCCGAAGCGGAGCTTCAAGACCTTTTCCTCGCGCGGCGTGAGGGTGGAGAGCACATCGACGAGCTGCTCCTGCAAGAGCGTGAAGGAAGCGGCCTCGCTCGGCTCGCTTGCGCCCTCGTCAGGGATAAAGTCACCGAGGTGGCTGTCTTCCTCTTCGCCGATCGGCGTTTCGAGGGAGACGGGTTCCTGCGCGATCTTCAGGATCTCGCGCACCTTGTCGACGGGCATGTCCATCTCGGCGGCGATCTCTTCGGGAGAGGGGTCGTGGCCGAGCTCCTGCAAGAGCTGACGGGACACGCGGATGACCTTGTTGATGGTCTCGACCATATGAACGGGGATACGGATGGTGCGCGCCTGGTCAGCAATGGCGCGAGTGATGGCCTGACGGATCCACCACGTCGCGTAGGTCGAGAACTTGTAGCCCTTGGTGTAGTCGAACTTTTCGACGGCCTTGATGAGGCCGAGGTTGCCCTCCTGAATGAGGTCGAGGAAGAGCATGCCGCGGCCGACATAACGCTTGGCGATAGACACGACGAGACGCAGGTTCGCCTCGGCAAGCCGCTGCTTGGAGCGCTCACCCTTTTTGACGGCGGTTTTGAGGGCTTTCAGCTCCTCGGCACTCAATTCCGTGCCGTTCTTTTCCGCTTCTTCCAGCTTCTCCTTGGCTTCCATACCCTCAGACATCGCGGTTGCGAGCGAAATTTCCTCGTCCGCCGACAGCAGCGACACCTTACCGATCTCCTTGAGGTACATGCGCACGGGGTCGTCAGTCGAGAAGCTGTCGACCAGCTCGTTCGGGTCGACGAGCTCTTCCTCTTCGATCCCGGCGATCTCTTCCATCGGCGGCTCCACATCGTCGATGCTGCTGTCGATGGCCTCGGCGGTGCCGATGTCAACGCCGAGCGTTTCAAGCGAGTCGTAGATCTGGTCGAGCTGCTCGCTCTCCAGATTCATTTCGTCGATGGTCTCCATCAGATCGTTGGAGCTGAGCTTGCCCTTGGCCTTGCCCTTGGCGAAGATGTCCATCAGCTTTTCATTGCTCTGCAGCAGTGCCGCCGCGGGCAGGGAGGCGACCAGCTTTTCGTCCAGCGGCGGGAATTTCTCGGCGGGCTTTTCCGCCTGCTCATTTTCCTGCTCTGCCTTCTTGGCCGCCGCGGCCTTTTTCGCCTTTTTCGGCAGTTTGATCTCCTCAAAATCTGTCTCGGCGAGCAGCGCGTTGGCCTGTTCCTCCAGCTCTCTGCTGGTCAGCTGTTTTTCTTCCATGTTTGCTTTCCTCCGTTACCCTTGTGTTTATTCTTTTCCATCGCGGCCATCAGGGGATCTTCGTCCACGGCCGCGCGCTTATGCGCTTCGTCCAAAATGATATTGCAGTAATCCTGCAACGCCTGTGCGCCGTTTTTGAGCGACTCCGGCTTTTGCAGAATGCCAATGAGATGGCTGATCTCCTCTGAAGTGAAAAACTCCGCAAGCGCGGGGATGTTCACCTGTCCCGTCTGCGCGAGCTGTGCGCGCAGCGCGGTAAAAAACCGACCCAGAAGGGGAGAGGAGAAATCCTCTTCGCAGATGGGCGGGGTCTCACCGAAGAGCGAGTCGTCCAGCGTCAAAAGCCGCAGCACGCCTTCTTCGGCGAGCGCGGAGCGAAGGTCGGTATAGCGGATCGACCGCTCGCGCGGTTGGGCAGACACTGCGGGATTCAGGTCCCGCCGCTCCTGCTCGCGCTTTTCCTTGTAGCGCGCACGCTTCCGCGCGCGCTCGACCTCGAGCTTCATCGCGTCCGGCGTGATGCCGGCGGCTTCGGAGGCGCGCACGGTGTAAATTTCGCGCTCGACCGCGTTCGGCACTGTGGAGAGCAATTCTGCTGCCGCTTCGGCAAAGCCAATACGTCCCTCGTCGCTTTTGAGGTCGAACTTTGACTTGAGCTGCGACATGCGGAAGTCCATTCCGCTTTCGCTGCCCGAGAGCAGATGTTCAAAGGCGTCGCGTCCCTGAAATTTGATGAAGTCGTCTGCGTCCTGCTTGATGTACTGCCCGTCCACGAGCCGCTTGGGAAGCTCCAGTACCTTGACCTGAAAGTCCGTGCTGTTCAAGAGCGTCAGCGCTTTTTGCGTGGCGACCTTGCCGGCGTCGTCGTTGTCGTAGCAGAGCACAAGCTCCTTGGTGTAGCGGCTGAGCAGCTGCAATTGCTCGCTCGTGAGTGCTGTTCCCATCGAGGCGCAGACATTGTCGAAGCCCGCCTGATGGAGCATGACAACGTCGATGTTGCCCTCGACCAGTATGATATTGCTGCGCTTGCTCTTTTTGGCAAGATTCAGCCCGTATAAAACGCGCCGCTTGCTGTAAACGACCGTTTCGGGCGTGTTCATGTACTTTGCGCCCGGATCGTCCTTGCTGATGATGCGCCCGCCAAAGCCTAAGACATCGCCGCGCACGTCGATGATGGGGAAGATGAGCCGCTTGCGGAATTTATCGTACAGCCCGCCGTTCTTCCCGCGGATGGCAAGGCCCGAGGCGAGCAGCTCGCCGTCGCCGTAGCCCTTTTTGCGCATCGCGGTGAGAAGGCCGTCCCACTCGTCCGCCGCCGCGCCGAGCCCGAAATTCGTCGCGTTGCGCCGCGTGATCTTGCGGGTTTTCATGTACTCGAGCACCGGCGCACCCTTGGGCGAGTAGAGCTGGTCGTAGTAAAAGCGCGCCGCATCGCGGTTGAGCGACAGGATGCGCGAGCGCAGACGGCTCTCGTCGCTGTGCTCTTCCTCCGGCACCGGCATATTGACGCGCCGCGCCAGAAAGCGCACCGCATCGGGAAAGGAGAGGTTTTCCTCCTCCATGATGAAGTTGATGACGCCGCCGCCCTTTTTGCAGCCGAAGCAGTAGCACAGCTGCTTGTCCGGCAGCACGTGGAACGAGGGCGTCTTTTCGCTGTGAAAGGGGCAGCAGCCCCACAGGCTCCCACCGCGCGGCTGGAGCGAAACATAATTGCTGACAACATCGACAATGTCATTGCGGGCGATCAGCTCGTCCAGAAATTGCCGGTCAAAGGCCATGGCGTCCTCCTTTCCCTCATCTGAATACGGATCCTCTATGCCTATATACCGTATACGTCGAAAATGGTTGATTTCCTCTTTTTTGGCAGAAAAATTTCAAAAAATTTTCCGCAAGGAGAAAGTTTGACAGAATCTGCCGTTTCCTCTATAATTTCCGCAGGAAATGCTGCGCAAAGGGGGCGAAAGGTGTGAATATCCGGCTGTATGCTGTCAGGCTCGATCGTGCGCTCGGTGAAGCGGAGACTGCCGCGCTGGCGCATTTTCTCCCGTCTGAACGCAAAGTGCGATCCGATCGTACCGCGCACACGGCGGAAACGCTCTGCGCGTATGCGCTGCTGCGCCGCGCGCTGCATGATCGTTACGGCTGGGAAAAGCTGCCGGAGATCTCCCGTGGAGCGCATGGAAAACCGCATTTTGCGGCGTATCCCGATGTTTGCTTCAGTCTGAGCCATTCGCACGGCGCGGTGCTGCTGGCAGTCCACGACCATAGCATCGGCGCGGACATCGAGCGCCTTCGCCCGGTGAGCGAGCAGATGCGCGCGCGCTTCCAAGCATCAGATGACGTTTCGTTCTGGCAGCTTTGGGTGCAGCGGGAGAGCCGCTGCAAGCGCCGCGGCATCAGCGCCGTCAGCATGAGAAACGGGGAAATGCCGGTCGTTCCCAATGAGCGCGTTTTTGTGTTTTCGCCGTTTCCTGATTCTCTTGCAGGCATCTGCACCGATTCAAATGCAGAGACTGACAAGCTGATAAGGCTTACAGTAGACGAACTCATATAAAAGGTTCCGAAGAGCATTCTTCGGAACCTTTTTTGCTTTTTGCCTTACAGCTCCACGATGATCGGCTCATGTCCGATCTTTGGCAGCAGAACGTTCAGCAGATCCTCTGTTTTGAATTTGAGGCTCTGCGTGTTGTCACAGGGGTGGCAGGCGAAATACGGCGCGGTATATACGTCCCTGTCCATGACGAGACGGACGGCGTTGCCGCTGTCGTTGTGCAGCCCCAGCACGCTTGCAGACCCGGGCGAGCAGCCCAGCAGCTCCTCCATTTTTTCTGGCGGCGCAAACGAGAGGCGGGACGAGCCGATCTGATGGCTCAGATCCTTGGTGTGAAACGGCTTATCTTCGGGCATGGTGAGCAGGTAAAAGCTCGTCTGCTGGCGGTTGCAGAGAAAGAGATTCTTGCAGATGCGCACGCCCAGCGCGTCCGACACAGCGGCGCAGACTTCCATGGTCTCCGCCTTTTCATGCTCAATGCGCTGATAAGGGATGTGCAGGGAATCGAGCAGCGCATAGCTTGCCATCGCGCGCTCGGAGGCATGCTCCGGCGCAGTGTCGTAGAAGGGGGATACCAACATGCTTATGCCTCTTCTTTCTCTTTCAGTAGTTTTTCACCGGCTTTGTAAATATCGCCCGCGCCGACGGTCAGGATGAGGTCGCCCGGACAGGCGATGCGCGCGAGCGCGGCGGTCACCTTGTCGAGCGTGGGGCAGTAGACAGAGCCGGGGATCTCGCGGCAGAGATCCATCGAGGAAATGCCGATGGTGTTCTGCTCGCGCGCGGCGAAAATCTCTGCCAGCACGACCACATCGGGGACGAGAAGCTCCTTGACAAAGTCGTCGAACAGCGCCTTCGTGCGCGTGTAGGTGTGCGGCTGGAAGGCGCAGATGATGCGCTTGTAGGGCAGCGTCTTCGCCATTTCGAGCAGCGCGTGCAGCTCGCCGGGGTGGTGGGCGTAGTCGTCGTAGACGTCCGCGCCGTGATAGCTGCCCTTGTACTCAAAGCGGCGGCCCGCGCCGGTGAACGTCGCAAGGCCGAGACCGACGGCCTCGCCGCTGACGCCGAGAAGATATGCGGCGCTCGCCGCGGCTAGTGCGTTCATCACGTTGTGCTTGCCGCCCACGCGCAGGGAAACATGAGCGTAGTAACTGCCACGGATATAGATGTCAAAGCTCGGAAGCCCGTCCGTCCAGACGACGGTTTCCGCGCGGCACTGCGCGGCGGGATCGTCATAGCTGAACCAGAAGATCGGCTGGGAAATGCCCCTGAGCGCATCGCGCGCACCCTCATCATCCATGTTGGCGACCACATGTCCGCCGATGGGGACGAGCTCTGCAAAGCGGCGGAACGAGTGCTCCACATCCGCTAAGTCCTTGAAGAAATCGAGATGGTCGGCCTCCACGTTCAAAATGACCGCGACGGTGGGGAAGAAGCTCAAAAACGAGTTGCAGTATTCGCAGCTCTCGGCGATGATCGTGTCGCCCTTGCCGACGCGATAGCCCGCGTGCAGCAGCTGCAAGGTGCCGCCGATCATCACGGTCGGGTCCTTCTGTGCAGCCATGAAGATGTGCGTGGCCATGCTGGTGGTGGTCGTTTTGCCGTGTGTGCCGGAGATGCAGAGAGCGTTCTTATAGCCCTTCATGATCGCGCCCCAGGCCTGCGCGCGCTCGAAAACGGGGATGCCGCGCGTCACCGCGCCGGAGATCTCGGGGTTATCGTCGTGAATGGCGGCGGTGCGGATGACAAAGTCGCACTTGCCGAGGTTATCTGCCGCGTGGCCGATGGTAACGGGAATGCCAAGCGAGCGCAGATGCTCGACGGCGGGGCCAGCGTTCATGTCGCTGCCTTGAACCTTAAGCCCCATGCCGTGCAGCACTTCTGCAAGCGGGCTCATCGAAACGCCGCCGATGCCTGCAAGATGCGCGCACTTTCCGGGGACGAGATAGGAGAAAATATCCTTTTGGTTGGTCATGGTATCAAATCCTTTCCTTGTGCGATGCACAGGAGATTTACTTTTTACGGATTATCTATTATAATATAGCAGCGAACGGAGTGCAATGCTAAAAAAATGATTTTTTGTGAGGGATTTATGCCCATTTTGCCGAAAGAAGTCAAAACTGTCATCGCTGCGCTGCAAAACGCGGGGTATTCGCCCTACCTTGTCGGCGGCTGCGTGCGCGAAATGCTGCGCGGCAAGGAGCCGAGCGATTACGACATGACCTCCGACGCCCCGCCGGAGGAGGTGCTGCGCATTTTTGGCGAAAGCGCGCACCCGACGGGTTTACCGCACGGCACGGTGACGGTCGTGAGCGGGGGGCTGCCCATTGAGCTGACGACCATGCGGCGCGACGGGGCATACCGGGACAACCGCCACCCTGATTCCGTGACCTTCGGCACGAGCATTGAAGAAGACCTTGCCAGGCGCGATTTTACGGTCAACGCCATCGCGCTTGCGCCCACCGGCGCGCTCATTGATCCTTTCGGCGGGCAGAAGGATCTGAAAGCGGGTGTCCTCCGCTGCGTCGGCGAAGCGGCGCGGCGCTTTGAAGAGGACGCGCTGCGCATTCTGCGCCTTGTGCGCTTTTGCTCGGTGCTTGGCTTTTCTGCGGAGGAAAAAACTGCCCGCGCCGCTCACGAAAAGAGCGCCCTGCTCTCCAATGTTGCGCATGAGCGCGTGTATGCGGAGATGAACAAGCTCCTGCTTGGTGAGAACGTGGGGGCAACGCTGCTTGCCTTCCCTGATATTCTTGGGGTGCCGATTCCTGAGATCTTGCCCTGCGTGGGCTTTGACCAGCGCAATCCGCATCACTGCTTTGATGTCTGGGAGCATACGGCGCGCGCCGTCGCCGCCGTGCCGCCAAAGAGGGAACTGCGTTGGACGATGCTCTTTCACGACCTTGGAAAGCCGCAGTGCATGACGCTCGATGCGCAGCTTATTGGCCATTTCTACGGTCACACGGCGCGCTCGGCGCAGCTGGCGGAGGAGATCATGGCGCGGCTGCACTTTGAAAAGACGCTGCGCGACGGCGTGCGCGCAAGGCTTGCGTGCTTTGACGATCTCTTCCCGCCCGAGCGCACGGCGATCCACCGCGAGATGGCGAAACGCGGCAGGGAAGTAACGGCGGATCTCCTTTTGACCAAGTACGCCGACAACGCCGCCAAGACGCCGGACGGGCCAAGCCTCGCGCGGCAGCCGTGGCAGGAAGCGCAGGCGGTCTTTGATGTGCTCGTTGCTGAAAACGCCTGCTGCTCGGTGCGCGAGCTTGCACTCGGCGGAGAGGCACTTGCCGCCCTCGGCTATCGCGGGCGCGAGATCGGCGCGGTGCTCGCGCGGCTGCTCGACGAGGTCGCGGCAGAAAAACTCGAAAATACGCGCGAAGCGCTCGAAAGGCGCGCGCAGCGGCTGTGGCGCAGCGGCTTTGCGCGCCATACCATAAAAAATAAGAAACACTGACCACGGAGGTAAAGCATGGCGAATCTGATGGATTATCTGGACTGGCGCGGCGATCTGACGCTCGCGGTCTCTCCCTTCAACGAGGTAGACGCGCTGATTCTGGCAGAGTTGAGCTTCGTCGATTTTGACGGCATCGTGCCGCCGCCCGAGATCGGGCGCGGTCTTCCGCTGTGCGAGGCGGCGGAGGCATTCTTTGCCCGCCATGGCGGACGCGATGTTGACATGGGCGTTCTGGTGCCGGACGGGATCTCGCAAATGCTGCGAAAGCTGATGGCGAGTCCGCGCTTTCGCAATATGACGCTGAACGGCTACACAGCGCTTTTGGATGACGCTGTTGAGCAGCAGTTTGCAGCGCTGACGATCGACCTTGGCAACGGCAGCATCTATATTTCATTCCGCGGCACAGACGATACGATCGTTGGGTGGAAGGAAGACCTCAATATGGGCTTTTTGGAGGAGATCCCCTCGCAGAAGCAGTCCGTTGCGTATGTTGCGCGTATGGCGCGCCAGTACCCGGACAAGACGATCCGCATCGGAGGACACTCCAAGGGCGGCAACCTTGCCGTTTACAGCGCCGTCAAGAGCGACGGTGCGATCCAGGAGCGCATTGTTGCCGTCCATAACAATGACGGTCCCGGCTTTGCCTGGGACATCAGCGAGACGGCGGGACACAAGCGCATTGCAAGCCGTATCCACACGGTACTGCCGCAGACGTCGGTCGTCGGCATGCTCATGGAGCATGAAAAACACTATCAGGTCGTGCATTCGACCTACGACGGGCTCTATCAGCACGACGGCTTTTCCTGGCAGGTGCTGGGGACGCAGTTTGTGCATCTCGATGATGTCTCCCGCGAGGGGAAACTCGTCGATGAAGCGCTCTCTGCCTGGGCGGATTCGCTCAACACCCAGCAGCGCGAGGCGCTGGCCGACGCGCTTTACAGTGTATTCACCGCCTCGGGTGCAAAGACGCTCAGTGACCTCAACGAGGAAAAGCTCAAAAGTGCTGCGGCGATGCTCAAGACCTACAAAAATCTCGACCGCGAGACCCGGCGCATGGTCACGGAGGCGCTGATGCTCTTTTTCCGCCTGAGCACAAAGAGCTTTGTTCTCGACACGCAGGAGGAGAGCAGCCGCGAGATCGAGAATATCCGCAGAAAGATCTCTGAGCAGTATCAGAAATTACTGGAACGAAAAAAGTAAAAAAAGGGTGCTCTCTTTGATAAGAGAGCACCCTTTTTGCGTATTTTGAGGTAGGAGCGTTCTTTACTCTGCACTCGGCAGCTTTGCAGCCGGCTTCATCAGCAGGGCGCAGATGATGACAGCGAGAATGGTGTTGGGCAGCATATAGGTGCCGTTATACAGAATGGAATAGGTGACGGGGGAGGTCATGGCCATGCCCATGAATTCCTCGGGCATATACTGTGCGTAGACCGTCACGCCGGAGATGAAGTGAATGATAAAGCGGCCGAAGCAGCCAACGAGCGCCGCGATGGGAAGCTTGGAATAGTTGTTGTTCTTGGCGCGCAGAAGACCCGCGAAGCCAACAGCGGCGTAAGCAAGGGAATAGTCGAAGATGATGGAGACCCAGCTCACAGCGAAGCCCTCGGCAAAGAAATACTTGAGCGTACCGAAGGCAAGACCGGCGAGCAGACCCCAGGGTGCGCCCCAACGCACAGCGAAGAGAATCAGCGGGATCATCACGAGGTTGATCGAGCCGCCGAAGCCGCCGAACGAAAGGCCGATGGGGATCTTGATGTAGCTCAGAACGAGCGCGAGGGCGATGCAGATGCCGCCTTCAGCCAGGCGGCGGGTGCTGGAGTGGGTGGACGTGTTGCTCATGTGAGATTCCTCCTATTGAAGTGAAATGTGCCCCTGTCCGCGCCGCGGCATGAAAAAGCACCGCGGCGTCGACGTCACGGTGCAAAGTTAGGCAAGATGCTTTGCATTCCTACGCCGGCATTACCCGGATCAGGTCTGAGGGACAGCGACGGCAATACGCCGCATCACAGCCGGCTTGCGCCAGCGCCCCTTGCAGGTACGGCGCAATCTTAGCGCATCGGCCGGAATTTGTCAAGCTTTGTGCGGGAAAAGCGTAATTTCAAAAATAGAATAGCGGAATTTAGAATTGGTGTTGCGTCTTTGTTGTGCTTGTGATACAATAAAATTAGTTAGGCAACCAAAATAATTGTGATATTTGCAATTTTCTTGCGGACAGGAGATCTGAAATGGCTGCATTTGTTGTCAACGGTACACCGGTCACGGTGGAGAAAAATCAAAAACTCATTCGCTTTCTGCGCGATGAGATGCACTTGACGAGCGTAAAAGATGGCTGCAGCGAGGGCGCGTGCGGCACCTGCCATGTCCTCATCGACGGCAAGCCGACCAAGGCCTGTATCCCGCAGACCGACAAGCTGGAGGGAAAGCACATCGTCACGGTCGAGGGACTTTCTGACTTTGAAAAGGAAGCCTTCACTTATGCTTTCGGCGAGGCGGGCGCGGTGCAGTGCGGCTTTTGTATTCCCGGTATGGTGATCTCGGCCAAGGCGCTTCTTGACCAGAACCCCGATCCCACGCGCGAGGAGGCGGCCTTCGCCATTCGCAACAACATCTGCCGCTGCACGGGCTATGTCAAGATTATCGACGGTATCCTGCTCGCGGCAAAGATCCTGCGCGAAGGAAAGATCCCCCAAAAGGAGGAGGATTTTCAGATCGGCTCGCGCGTGCATCGCATTGATGTTGCCGAAAAGGTGCAGGGCTACGGGAAATATCCCGACGACGTTTATGTTGACGGCATGTGCTATGGCGGCGCGGTGCGCAGCGAATATCCGCGCGCCCGCGTGCTCTATATCCGCACGAAGGAGGCGGAGGAGCTTCCGGGCGTTGTGTGCGTGCTGACGGCGAAGGATATTCCCGGTCAGCAGAACGTCGGCCACATCCAGAAGGACCAGCCCACGCTCGTCGGCGAGGGAGAGATCACGCAGTATCTCGGCGACGCGGTGGCGCTCGTCTGCGCGCGCGATCAGGAAACACTCGAACGGGCGAAAAAGCTCGTGCGTGTTGTCTATGAAGAGCTTCCTGCGGTACACAGCCCCGAGGAAGCGAAGATCCCCGGCGCGCCGGAGGTCATCATGGGCAACCGCGGCAACGTGCAGGCGCACCGCCATGTCTCGCGCGGCAACGCCGACGAGGCCATTAAAAATTCCAAGTATGTTTTACACGAAAAGTTTCAGACCCCGTGGACGGAGCACGCTTTTTTGGAGCCGGAATGCTGTGTAGCAATTCCACTTGACAACGGCGGCGTGAAGCTCCTGACCACTGACCAGAGCGCGCACACCACGCAGCACGAGTGCTCGGCGATGCTCGGCGTCGATTTTGCGCACTGCCAGGTTGAAAATATGCTTGTCGGCGGCGGCTTCGGCGGAAAAGAGGATATGTCCGTGCAGCATCACGCGGCGCTCATCGCGTACATCGCGCGCGTGCCGGTGAAGGTGAAGCTTTCGCGTCAGGAATCCATTCTCGTCCACCCCAAGCGCCACCCGATGTGGATGGACTTTACGATGGGCTGCGACGAAAACGGCATTATTCAGGGCGTGAAGGCGAAGGTCGTGTCCGATACCGGCGGCTTTGCCTCTCTCGGCGGCCCTGTGCTTGAGCGCGCCTGTACACACGCGGCGGGTCCCTACCATTATGAAAACTTTGAGATCGAAGGTCACGCCTACTATACGAACAACCCGCCTGCGGGCGCATTCCGCGGCTTCGGTGTGACGCAGACCTGCTTTGCGACCGAAACACTTTTGAACGAGATGGCGGATCTTGTCGGCATCTCCCCGTGGGAGATCCGCTACCGCAACGCCATTCGCCCCGGCGAGGTGCTGCCCAACGGCCAGATCGTCGGGCCGGAGACCGGCCTTGTCGAAACGCTCGAGGCCATCAAGCCCTACTATGACGAAGCGGTCAAAAACGGCGAACCGGTCGGCCTTGCCTGTGCGATGAAGAATGCGGGCGTCGGCGTGGGACTTCCCGACTACGGGCGCTGCAAGCTCGTTATTGATGAGGAAGGTAAGGTGCATATCCGTACCGGTGCGTCATGCATCGGGCAGGGGCTCGGTACGGTGCTTGTGCAGATAGTGGTGACGAACGCCGGACTCAGGCGCGAGGATGTGGTCTATGACGGCAACAGCACGTTCATTACGCCCGACAGCGGCGATACCTCCGGCTCGCGCCAGACACTCATCACGGGCGAGGCCTGCCGCCGCGCCTGCCTGCTGCTGCGCGACGCGATGGAGAACCGTTCGCTCAGCAATCTTGCCGGACAGGAGTTTTACGGCGAGTATTACGCCAAGACAAACCCGCTCGGCGCCGATGTGCCAAACCCTGTGAGCCACGTTGCCTACGGCTATGCGACGCAGATGTGCATTGTCGACAAGGAAACGGGCCTTATCAAAAAGATGGTCGCCGCGCACGACGTCGGCAAGGCCATCAATCCGCTCTCCTGTGAAGGACAGATCGAGGGCGGCGTTGTGATGAGCATGGGCTATGCCCTCACGGAGAAGTTCCCGCTCGACCATGGCAAGCCCACGGCGAAGTACGGTATGCTCGGCCTTTTCCGCGCCAATCAGATCCCCGAAATCAAGGCGCTTGTCATCGACAAGCCCGGACTTAACCTTGCAAACGGCGCCATCGGCATCGGCGAGATCACGTCCATCCCCACGGCGCCTGCGATCGCGGACGCTTACTTCCGCTATGACGGCGAGCGCCGGCGCAGCCTGCCGCTCGACCACACGCCCTACAAAAAATAAACCATCAGGAGACGCAATGAAACACGTTCTCATCATTTATACCGGCGGCACGATCGGCATGACGCGCACCGACAATGGCTATGCGCCGCGCTCCGGTTACTTCCGCGCCGCGCTTGACGCAATTTCCGACCTTCATTCGTCCGAAATGCCCGCGTGGGACTTTATGGAGCTCTCGCCTCTGCTGGACTCATCCAATATGACCGTGCACGAGTGGAACCGCATCGCAGAGATGATCGCGCAGCAGTACGACAGTTACGACGGTTTTGTTGTTCTGCACGGTACGGATACGATGGCCTACACTGCCTCGGCACTGTCGTTTATGCTCGGTGGGCTTGATAAGCCCGTCGTGCTCACCGGCTCGCAGATCCCGCTGTGTGAGATCCGCAGCGACGGACGTGACAATCTCATCACCGCCCTGCTCATTGCGGGGGAGGGCGTCGTGCGCGAGGCGTGCCTTTACTTTGGCGGAAAGCTGCTGCGCGGCAACCGCGCGACGAAGTACTCCGCCGACGGGCTCATCGCCTTCGTTTCGCCCAATTACCCGATCCTTGCCGAGGCGGGGATCAGCATTCGATACAACGAATCCGCCCTTCTGCCGGGGCAGAAAGGCGGATTGAAGCTCCAGACTCTTGACCCGGTTCCCATCGGGGTCATCAAGGTCTTTCCGGGAATTCAGTTTTCTCTCTTTGAGTCCATCATGACCGAGAAGCTGCGCGGCATCGTCATCGAGACCTTCGGCGCGGGCAATATCCCCGGCGACGGGGACGCGCTGCTGCCCATCATCCGCAAGGCCTTCCAGAACGGCACGGTGCTCACGGTCTGCTCCCAGTGTCCGCAGGGCGCGGTGTCGCTCGGTGCGTATGAAACTTCCAGCGCACTGAAAAAGGCCGGTGCAGTCAGCGGACTTGATATGACGACCGAGGCTGCCGTCGCCAAGCTCTACTATCTCTTCTCCCTCAATCTCGGCAAGGAGGAGATCAAGCGGGCGATGGAGCAGGATCTTCGCGGCGAGATCACCGTTCTCTGATCGCGGCAAGCGCCGCCTTTGTATCCACATCGCGCAGCTCGGCTTCCGGCGATTCGAAGAGCAGCAGCGCATCTAAGTGATTTTTGATGACCGCGCTGCCGCCGACGTCACCTTCAAGCGCGAGAAGTTCCGGGAAGAAGCGGGCGGGGAAGAGACAGGGATTGCCCCGCGCGCCGTTGTGTCCGAGAGCAATGATGCACTCGCGGTGCGATGAAAAGAAATCGACCTCGCGCGCGAGCGTCTCGCGCCGCAGCAGCGGCTGGTCAGCCACCATGAAGCAGATGGCATCGCAATCAGAAAGTGCGCGCGTGCCGAGACGGATCGTTTCACTCTGGCCGCGCTCGGGGTGCCCGTTTTGAAGCGTTTCAAAGCCGCACTCTTTTGCGAGCGCCGTGATCTCCGGATACTGCGTGACGACGAGCACGCGCGCAAAGCATTCGCGCGGAATGGCATCCAGCGCGTGTTCGATGAGCGATCTCCCGTCCCATGCCGCGCAGAGCAGTTTATTTTCGCCGAAGCGTTCGGCATTTCCGGCCGCCATGAGCAGGCAGTCGACGGTAAGTTTCTCCCGCACCGTGATCATCCCTTCCTGAGCGTTCGTTTTCTCCACTATAGCAAAGGAAAACGAGCAGAGCAAGCAGAAAAACATGGCACTTTCTCTAAAATGTGCGACTTGATGGCTGTACAAACTGTGCAAGCCGTGCTAAAATCTTGGAAAAAGCAGGCTGTGCGTCCGCCGCGCAGGGCGGCGCTCTTTCATAGGAGGTAAGCAAGATGAGCAAAGTAGGAAAAAGTGAGATCCGCGTCGATGCGTTCGACAAGGTCACCGGACGCACCAAATACTATGAGGACCAGATGCCGAACGGTGCGCTCTATGTGCGCATCAAGCATTCCACCATTGCACACGGATTCGTCAAGTCGATCGACAAATCGGCGGCGGAGGCCATCCCCGGCGTTGTGAAGGTGCTGACCTGCTTCGATGTGCCAGAGCATTGCTTCCCGACGGCGGGACACCCCTGGTCGATGGACCCGGGGCATCAGGACGTGGCCGACCGCAACCTCTTAAACCGCCACGTGCGCTACTACGGCGATGACGTTGCGGCCGTCATCGCGGAGGACGAGGTCTCGGCTATGCAGGGCGTGCGCGCGCTCAAGGTCGAATATGAGGAACTCCCCTTCGTGCTCGACGTGCAGAAGGCGATGGAAGAGGACGCGCCCCTCATTCACGAGAATTTCCCGGGAAATATCCTAAAGCACACGGATATCCGCAAGGGAAATTATCAGGAGGCCATTCAGGAGCCCGGACTCATCAAGGTCGAGGGCTGGTACGATACCCCCACCGTGCAGCACAGCCACATTGAAAACCACGGCTGCTATGCCTACGAGGAAAACGGGCGCATCGTCGTCGTTTCCTCCACGCAAATTCCGCACATCATCCGCCGCATCGTCGGTCAGGCGCTTGGGCGTCCGTGGGCAGACGTGCGCATCATCAAGCCTTACATCGGCGGCGGCTTTGGCAACAAGCAGGACGCGCTCTACGAGCCACTGTGCGCGTGGTGCTCCACGCAGGTCGCAGGGCGCTGCGTGCGCATCGACTGCTCGCGCGAGGAGACCTTCGTCTCTAACCGCGTGCGCCACGCCATCCGCTTCCATATCATCACATGGCTCAGAAAGGACGGCTCCATCGCCGCGCGCAAGGTCGAGTGCTTCTCCAATCAGGGCGCTTACGCCTCGCACGGCCACTCGATCGTCGCAAAGGCAATGGGCTCGTTCCCGCAGATTTACCCCTGCGAGAATTTTGAGGGCGACGCCTACACCGTTTACACCAACCGTCCCGCCGCAGGCGCGATGCGCGGTTACGGTATGCCGCAGGCCTCATTCGCGGACGATGCGAACATCGACGAGTGCGCGAAGGCCGTCGGCATCGAGCCTCTCGAATACCGCATGAAGTATATCATGCCCAAGGGCTTCCACGACGGCTTCTCGGGCAATACAAATTACTACGATTCATTCCGCGACTGCCTTGAAAAGGGCAAGGCCTACATCGATTACGACCGCAAGGTGAGGGAATTTGCAAGCGATACCGGCCCCATTCGCCGCGGCATCGGCGTTGCAGCGTTCTGGTACAATACGGCGGTCTATCCCATCTCGCTGGAGACCTCCTCCAACCGCATGCTTTTGAACCTCGACGGCACGGTGACGATGCAGTGCGGCGAGACGGAGATCGGGCAGGGCGCGGACACGGCCTACGCGCAGATGACGGCCGAGGCCATCGGCCTTGCAAGCTACCGCGACGTACACATTGTCTCCTGCCAGGATACCGACATTACGCCCACGGGTCTTGGCGCTTATGCAAGCCGCCAGACCTATGTTGCGGGATTTTCCATCCGCCAGACGGCGGCGCTCCTGCGCGAGAAGATCTTAGCTTACGCGGCAAAACTCACCCGTCAGGCAATTTCCAACATGGATATTATCGACGGAAACATCGTCCGCAGCGGCGACGGCGCGGTGCTCATGTCGCTCAAGGAACTTGCGATGACCGCACAGTACAACGCCGCGGATTCCGAGCACATCACCGCCGAGTCGACCTTTACCATTCGCAACAATGCCTACTCCTTCGGCTGCACCTTTGCCGAGGTCGAGGTCGATATCCCGATGTGCAAGGTCACGCTCAAGGACATCATCAATGTCCACGACTGCGGAAACCTCATCAACCCCGCCCTTGCGGAAGCGCAGGTACACGGCGGCATGTCCATGGCCATCGGCTTCGGCCTGAGCGAGCAGCTCCTCTTCGACGAAAAGACGGGAAAGCCACTCAACAACAATCTGCTCGACTACAAGCTCTCGACCGTGATGGATCATCCGCACCTTGAGGCGCAGTTTGTCGAAAATCCGGAGCCGACCTCGCCGTTCGGCACGAAGGCACTCGGTGAACCGCCCGCCTGCTCGGGCGCGCCCGCTATCCGCAACGCCATCTACAACGCCACCGGCGTTGCCATCGACACCATTCCCATCACGCCCCACGTTCTGTACGCCGAGTTTAGCCGTGCGGGGCTGATCCGCGACAGCTGGAAGGAGGAGAAGTGAGCCATGTATGATATGAAAGCGCTCTACGAGGCGGAAAGCGTTGAAAACGCCATCGCCCTTCGCTTGGAGCATCCCGAGGCGCAGATCATCGCCGGCGGCAGCGACGTGCTTGTGCAGATGCGCGAGGGCAAGCGCGCCGGAAAAGAGCTGATCTCCATCTACGGCCTTGACGAGCTGCGCGGCGTAACGATCGACAGTGATGAGAACATTCGCATCGGCTCTCTCACGAGCTTTTCTCACATCACGCGCGACCCCGTCATTCAAAAGTACATCGGTGTCCTCGGCGAGGCGGTCGATCAGGTCGGCGGCCCGCAGATCCGAAATATCGGCACCATCGGCGGCAACACCTGCAACGGCGTGACGAGCGCGGATTCCGCTTCCACGCTGCACGCATGGGAGGCCATCGTCGAGCTGACGGGAAGAAGCGGTATCCGCCGTTTGCCCATCAAGGATTTTTACATCCGGGCAGGTCAGGTCGACATCCGCGCAGAGGAAGGCGAGATCCAGACAGCCATCATTATTCCGAAGGCAAGCTATGAAAACTGCTTCGGCCACTACATCAAGTACGCCATGCGCAACGCGATGGACATTGCAACGCTCGGGTGCAGCGTGAACGTGCGTCTTTCTCCCGATAAGAAGACCATCGAACGCGCCCGCATCGCCTACGGCGTCGCCGGCCCCGTGCCGATGCGCTGCCCAAGCGCGGAGGAAGCTGCCAAGGATAAACCCTTAACACTTGAGACGGCGGAGGCCTTTTCACTTGCCGTGCTGAAGGATATCCACGCGCGCGACAGCTGGCGCGCCTCCAAGGCCTTCCGTGAGCATATCGCCGTGGAAATGGCCAAGCGCTGCCTGATCGAATCCATCAAACGGGCGGGAGGTGCGATCAAATGAGTCAGTACAAACTGGTTAGATTTAATCTGAACGGCAAGAACGTTGAAAAAATGGTCGACGTGCGCGCATCGCTCACCGATATGCTGCGCAACGACTACCACATGACCTCCGTGAAAAAGGGCTGCGAGGTCGGCGAGTGCGGCGCGTGCAACGTCATCATCGACGGCGAGGCGTTCAACTCCTGTATCTATCTTGCCGTCTGGGCAGACGGTAAGCACATCCGCACACTCGAGAGTTTGATGGGCGAGGACGGCGAACTGAGCGACATTCAGCAGGCCTTTCTGGAGGAAGCGGCTGTGCAGTGCGGCTTCTGCACGCCGGGCTTCATTATGACCGCAGTCGAAATTCTGGAGAGCGGGAAGCTCTATTCGGACGATGAGCTGCGCAAGCTCCTCTCCGGTCATCTCTGCCGCTGCACGGGCTATGAAAATATTTTCCGCGCCGTGAAAAAGACGATGTATCGTCGTCTGGGCAAGGAATTCGACGCTTGAATTCCTGCTTTTACAAATTCCGAACAGGAAAAAATATTGCCCTCAGGCAAAAGTGGTGCTATAATACAGTCAGCACCACTTTTGTTTTATCTGTTTCAAGGCGCTGAAAAAGGAGGAATCACTATGGTCATTACGGTTGGCAGACAATACGGCAGCGGCGGGCGCGAGATCGGCACCATGCTTGCCAAGCAGCTCGGCATTGCCTATTACGACGATATGCTGCTCAAGGAAGCAGCGGAGGAGAGTGGGCTTTGCGAAGAGCTGTTCCGTTCCTTTGATGAACGCCCGAAGAGCTTTCTCTATTCCATCGCAATGGATCCCTACTCCTTCTCGATGAACCACGTGACGCCCAAGGGTTCCATTGAGCAGCAGGTGTACCTTGCGACCTACGATACGATCAAAAAGCTTGCGGACAAAGGCCCCTGCGTGCTTATCGGCCGCTGCGCGGACTACGCGCTGAAGGATCGCGACGACGTCATCAATGTTTTCGTCACCGCCCCGATCGAGAACCGCATCAAGCGCGTTGCCGCCAGAAACGGCATCACCGAAAACGAGGCAAGGGACCGCATCAAAAAGACGGATAAGTCCCGCGCGTCTTACTACAACTATTATTCCGCCAAGGATTGGGGCGACGCGAAGAGCTACGACCTCTGCATTGATTCGAGCCTGCTCGGCATTGACGGTACCGTTGAGCTGCTCAAGGAGCTCATCCGCATCAAGGGCATCAAGTAAGCAAAGGCATAAAAAGCAGCCGTGCCAGTACGGCTGCTTTTTTCTGCGCTGCGGGGGACAGAAGCATGACAAAAAAGAAAGAAACGAATTTGTAAAAAGTTTGTGTTTCCCCCTATGCAAGCGCACAAAAATACGCTAAAATAGGATTCGTGAAATCATATAGTAAATTCCTGAAAGGGGAGAGTACGAGCATGGCTCAACTCAAGTATAAGCGCGTGCTGCTCAAGATCAGCGGCGAGGCGCTGGCAGGCGACAAGCATTTTGGTTTCGACTTTGATGTTGTTTCCAAGGTGTGCGACGTAATCAAGCAGTGCAGCGAGATGGGCGTTGAAATGGGCATCGTCATCGGCGGCGGCAACTTCTGGCGCGGCGTGAAGAATGGCGAAGGCTACATCGAGCGCACCCGTGCCGACCACATGGGTATGCTGGCCACCGCGATGAACTGCATGGCGGTTGCGGACGTTTTGCAGCAGAAGGGCGTTGATGTGCGCGTGCAGACGGCACTTGAGATCAAAGAAGTTGCCGAGCCCTATATCCGCGCCCGCGCGATCCGGCACCTCGAGAAGGGCCGCGTGGTGCTCTTCGGCTGCGGCATCGGTTCGCCGTTTTTCTCGACCGACACGGCGGCAGTTCTTCGCGCGGCGGAGATCAATGCCGATGTGATTCTGCTTGCCAAAAACATCGACGGCGTTTACAACGCCGACCCCGCCAAAGATGCCAATGCCGTCAAGTATGATGCCATCACCTATGAAGAGGTTCTGGCACAGCACCTTGCCGTTATGGATTCCACGGCCACGTCCCTCTCGATGGACAACCACATTCCCGTGCTTGTCTTTGCCCTCAAGGATCCCGAGAACATCCTTCGCGCGGTGCAGGGCGAGAAGATCGGTACCATCGTCGGCGAAAACTGAGAAGATCCCGCAAAAGCGGTTTGATTACAACAATTTTTGAGGAGGTTTCCCCATGAATAAAGAAGATTATAAGGTCTATTCCGACAAAATGAGAAAGAGCATCGAGTCTGTTTCGGCAGACTTCGCTTCCGTGCGCGCAGGCCGCGCCAACGCTGCCGTGCTCGACCGCATCAGCGTTGACTACTATGGCTCTCCCACGCCCATTCAGCAGATCGCGGCCATCGCCTCTCCTGATCCGCGTCAGCTCGTCATCACCCCGTGGGACGGCACGGCGCTCAAGCCCATCGAGCGCGCCATTCAGGAGTCTGACCTTGGCATCAACCCGCAGAACGACGGCAAGTCCATTCGCCTGAACTTCCCGCAGCTCACGGAGGAGCGCCGTAAGGAGCTCGTCAAGCAGATCCATAAGTATTCCGAGAACGGCAAGGTCGCTATCCGCAATATTCGCCGCGATGCGATGGAAGCGTTCAAGAAAAAGCAGAAGGCCAGCGAGATCACCGAGGACGATCTGAAGGTCGCCGAAAAGGATCTTCAGAAGCTGACTGACGATATGAGCAAAGAGATCGACGCCCTTCTCGAAAAGAAAGAGAAGGAGCTCATGGCGGTCTGATATGGGTCTCTTTTCCCGAGAGAACAAGGCAGGGCAGGTTGATTTGAACAACCTGCCTTGTCATGTTGCCGTCATTATGGACGGCAATGGCCGCTGGGCACAAAAGCGAGGCCTTCCGCGCTCGGCAGGGCACAAGGCAGGCGCCGAAACATTTCGAAAGCTCGGCACTTACTGCAAGCATCTCGGCATTGATTACCTGACGGTCTATGCCTTTTCCACCGAGAACTGGAAGCGACCGAAGGACGAGGTCGACGGCATCATGCGCCTTTTGGAGCAGTACCTGCACGAGTGCATCGACACGATGGAAAAGGACGGCAACCGCCTGCGCTTTCTGGGCGACCTCAGCGTGCTGACGCCGGAGCTGAGAGCGCTCATCGACGAAACGAATGAGATCTCCTCCCGCATCGAGGGCTTTCAGGCCAATGTCTGCCTCAACTACGGCGGGCGCGACGAGATTCTGCACGCCGCCCGCGCCTTCGCGCGCGACTGTGCAGCAGGGGAGCAGAATATTGACGGCTTGACGGAGGAGAGCTTCTCGCACTACCTCTATTCAGACGGCCTGCCCGATCCTGATCTTCTCATCCGTCCCGGCGGGGAGAAGCGCATCAGCAATTACCTTTTGTGGCAGTGCGCGTACAGTGAGTTCTACTTCTGCGACACGCTCTGGCCCGACTTCACCGAGAAAGAATTCGACAAGGCGCTCATTGCGTATCAGCAGCGCGAGCGGCGCTTTGGCGGACTGAAACAGGAGAAACAGAAATGAAACAAAGATGGTTGGTGGTGATTGTTGGATTGCCGGCGTTGCTCGCCGTGCTGCTTGCCTGCCCCGCGTGGGCGACGATGCTCGTCGTCTGCGGCATCGCGGGCATCGCGGCCTATGAGCTGCTGCACGTGGCAGGCAAAGATGTGCCGATGAGCGTATATGTGCTCACGATCGCGAGCGCCGCAGCGCACGAGGTGCTGCTCTATTACCGTGAATGGACGTTTTTCGGTACGCTCGAAACCGTGACAGTGCTGCGCTGGGCGTTCGTCATGCTGCTGTTTTTGATCGCCGTGCATCGCTTCGGCGGGGAAGAACCGCTTACGTTTTCTACGCTCTGCGTTGCGGTCGTTGGTGGCATCGTGTTTCCCACGCTCTACAGCGCCATTGCGCTGCTGCGGGGCTGCGCGGACTTCGGCAAGCTCTATGTGCTTGCGCCGTTCTGTGTCGCCTTTGTGGGCGATGCGCTGTCGATGTACTTTGGCATGTGGTTCGGCAAGCGCAAGATGGCGCCGCACGTCAGCCCGCACAAGACCTGGGCGGGCGCGATCGGCGGACCCATCGGCAGCGCGCTTGCGCTGGTGCTGCTCGGCCTTGTCGGGCAGAAATTGCTCGGCTATGCCCCCAATTACCTCATGCTGATTCTCGTCGGCGTGGTGGCGAATATCTTCGGCCAGCTTGGTGACCTTTCGATGTCGCTCATCAAGCGCGAGGCGGGGATCAAGGACTACAGCCACCTCTTCCTGACGCACGGCGGTATGCTCGACCGTTTTGATTCGAGTATGTTCATCGCGCCCATCGTGTGGTTTGCGGTCAGCGGAGGCTTACTATGACAAGGAGTATTGCTTTACTTGGCTCCACCGGCTCCATTGGCCGCCAGACGCTTGAGGTGGCGCGCGAGCTGGGGCTTTCCGTCGCCGCATTGACGGCGAACAGGAGTGTTGATCTCATCGAACAGCAGGCGCGGGAATTCTCCCCGCGTCTTGCCGTGCTTTATGACGAAGACGCGGCGCGGGAGCTTCGCGTGCGCCTTTCGGATACGAAGATCCAAGTCCTCTCCGGCATGGAGGGGCTTTTGGCCGCCGCTACGGCGGAGGACGCCGACACGGTCGTGACTGCCGTGATGGGCATGATTGGCCTCAAGCCGACGCTTGCCGCCATCGAGAAGAAAAAGCGCATTGCGCTTGCCAACAAAGAAACGCTCGTCTGCGCGGGTGAGCTTGTGATGGACGCGGCGGAAAAATACGGCGCGGAGATCGTGCCCGTCGACAGCGAGCACAGTGCAATCTTTCAGTGCTTGCAGGGCTGCCGTGACCGCGGCGAGATCAAGCGCTTGATCCTGACCTGCTCGGGCGGGCCGTTCTACGGTTTGAGCGCACGGGAGCTCGCGACAAAAACGAAGGCGGACGCGCTCCGACACCCCAACTGGACGATGGGCGCGAAGATCACCATCGACTCGGCGACGCTCATGAACAAAGGCCTTGAGATCATTGAGGCCATGCGCCTTTACCGCCTGCCGCTTTCTCAGGTCGATGCGGTCATTCACCGCCAGAGCATTGTGCATTCGCTCGTGGAGTTCCACGACGGGGCGATGCTCGCCCAGCTTGGGACGCCGGATATGAAGCTGCCCATTCGCTACGCGATGACCTATCCGATGCGGGCCGTTTCGCCCGCCGAACCGCTTGATCTCCTCAAATGTCCGCCGCTTACCTTTGCCGAGCCCGATGAAGAGGTTTTCCGCTGCATGAAGATCGCAAGACAGTGCGCTTCCGCCGGTAATGTCTGCTGCGCGGTAATGAACGGCGCGAACGAGGAGGCGGTCGCCGCCTTCCTGCGCGATAAAATCGGCATTTGCAAGATCCCCGACCTCATTGAAGCGGCGCTTGACGCGGTGCCTACGGTATATCAGCCGCAGCTTTCGGATATTCTGGAAGCAGACCGCCGCGCACGCGAGGTCGTGCGGGCGCGTTTGAACTGACCTTTTGATAGGAGAGACCATGGTTTATATTCTTATTGCAATCCTGATTTTCGGCGTGCTCATCGCCGTGCACGAGCTTGGCCATTTTCTGGCGGCCAAGGCCTGCGGTGTGCGTGTCAACGAGTTTTCCATCGGTATGGGGCCTCAGCTCCTGCATAAGACGAAGGGGGATACCGAGTATTCCCTGCGCCTTCTGCCCATCGGCGGCTACTGCGCCATGGAGGGTGAGGACGAGGACTCCGACGATGAGCGCGCGCTGAACCGGCAGGCCTGGTGGAAGAAACTCATCATCTTTGTCGCGGGCGCATTTATGAATTTTCTGACGGGGCTTCTCATCATTGTCTGCCTCTATGCGGGCGCGCAGGGATTCTACACCTCGGAGATCATCGAACTGAATCCCGACTTTCCGCAGCAGGGGGAAGAGGGTCTGATGCCCGGCGACGTCATCTACGCCATCAACGGAGAGCGCGTCTATTTGAAGAGCGACGTGTCGCTCATCATGGGTCTTAGCGACACTGGGAAAATCGACATGACGGTGCTGCGCGACGGCAAGAAGCTCGAGCGCACGCTCACAAAACAAGTCTACACCGACGAAAACGGCAAGGAGTACGAGGCCTATGGCTTCACCTATGGCGGTATCGTCAAGGCAACGCCTCTTCTGCGACTGCAATACAGCTGGTACCAGACGATGGACTATGTCCGCATTGTGCGTCTAAGCCTGCAAATGCTGCTTTCGGGCGCGGCGGGCGTCAACGATCTGAGCGGCCCGGTCGGCATCGTCTCGACCATCACGGAGGTCGGCAAGGAGACCGAGGCCGAGGCTGGCTTTGGCGCGGCGCTCGAGAGCATCCTCTACTTCGCCGCGATGTTCGCGGTGAACCTTGCCGTGATGAATCTGCTGCCGCTGCCCGCGCTCGACGGCGGACACGTGCTGTTCCTGCTCGTCAACGGGATCGCCGTGCTGCTGTTTAAAAAGGAGATCCCGTCCAAGTACCTGAACGTCATCAACGGCATCGGGTTTGCGCTCCTGATGGCGCTGATGCTGTTCGTCACGTTCCATGATATCATCAAGCTCCTGTAAGGAGGACAAATTATGAGCAAGCAAATTATCGCGGGCGGCGTCGCTATCGGCGGCGGCGCGCCGGTCACGATCCAGTCGATGTGCAATACGCACACCGAGGACGCCGAGGCCACCATCTCGCAGATCCATGCGCTCGAGGCGGCAGGCTGCGAGATCGTGCGCGTCACCGTGCCTACCATGGAGGCCGCGCACGCGCTGAGCAAGATCAAGGAGAATATCTCCATTCCGCTTGTTGCGGACATTCACTTTGACTATCGCCTTGCCGTGGAAGCGGCGGCGCGCGGCGCGGATAAGATCCGCATCAACCCCGGCAACATCGGGGGAGAGGATCGCGTCAAGGCAGTCGTGGACGCCTGCCGGACGCACAAGGTTCCCATTCGCATCGGTGTAAATGGCGGCTCACTGGAAAAGGAGCTGCTTCAAAAATACGGCCGCGTGACGCCGGAGGCGCTTGTGGAGAGCGCGCTCGGCCATGTGCGCCTGCTCGAGAAATTTGACTTTACCGATGTTTGTCTCTCGGTCAAAAGCTCGGATGTGCCGCTCAACATGGCGGCCTACCGGCTGCTGCACGAAAAGGTCGACTATCCGCTCCACCTCGGCGTGACCGAGGCGGGCACGCCCTCGATGGGACTTTTGAAGTCCGCCATCGGCATCGGCGGCCTTCTCTGCGAGGGCATCGGCGATACGATGCGCGTTTCCCTCACGGCGGACCCCGTGGAGGAGATCTATGCTGCCAAGCGCATTTTGCAGGCCTGCGGCATCCGCCGCAGCGGCGTGAACCTCGTTTCCTGCCCGACCTGCGGCCGCACGGCGTACAACATGATCCCCATCGCCGAGGAGCTGGAGCGTCGGCTGGCGGACTGCAAGAAGAACATCACGGTTGCTGTGATGGGCTGCATCGTCAACGGCCCGGGAGAGGCCTCGACCGCCGACATCGGCGTGGCCGGCGGCAAGGGCGAGGGTCTGATCTTCCGAAAAGGAGAGATCCTTTACAAAGTACCGCAGGAAAAGCTTGTGGACGCGCTGATGGAGGAGATCGACAAGCTCTGAGCGCAAAAAGAGAACACTTCGAGATAAGGTTGTGACTATGGCACAAAAGATTCCATTTTTTGAATTATTCACTGACTTTTCGCCGGATTTTGACCTGCGCGTCCCGCTCAATGCCGCCGTGGTCACCAATATGGTGCTTGAGCCGGAAAAGCGCACGATGACGCTTGATATGACCGTGCGCGCAGAGATGACCGACTCCACGCGCGAGACGGTCGAGCAGATGCTCGCGCGCAGCTATGACTTAAAGCGCGTGGACATTCACGTCAAATCGACGGCGGAGGCCTTTCCCGATATGATGAAAAACGCGGGCCGCAAGGTGAGCGGCAGCGGCAGCGTCATCATGGGACGCGAGATCGCAAAGGGGAGAGTGCTTCCCATCAGCGAGCTGACGCCCAAGGCCGGCCACGTCGTTGTCGAGGGCAAAGTCTTCAAGTTCGATTGCCACGAAACGCGCCGCGCGGGCGTGTGGACGATGCTGCTTGAGATGACGGACTACGAGGGCTCGCTCATCATCCGCCGGAGTCTTCCGGAGCGCGAGGCGGTCGAGCTGAACGGCAAGATCGCCAACGGCATGTGGCTGCGCGTCAGCGGGCGCATGGAGCTTTCCTTCGATGGCAAGGACATGCAGCTCAACCCGCAGGACATCATGCAGATCGAGCACGAGGAGCGCAAGGACACGGCGGAGGAAAAGCGCGTGGAGCTGCATCTGCACACGCGCATGTCCAACATGGACGCGCTGACCGACACGGCCGCCGCCGTCAAGCGCGCGATCAAGTGGGGAATGCCCGCCATCGCCATTACCGACCACGGTGTGGCACAGAGCTTCCCGGACGCCTGGCATACCGGCGAGGGTAAAATTAAAATCCTTTACGGCTGCGAGGGCTATTTTCTCAACAATATCGACGACCGCATTGCTGTACACGGAGCGCAGGACGGCAATTTTTCGAGCGAGATCTGCTGCTTCGACATTGAAACGACCGGCCTCAAGGTTGCGAGCGACGCCATCACCGAGATTGGCGCCGTCATCTTAAAGAACGGCGAGATCGTCGAAACGTTCCAGACCTTTGTCGACCCCGAGCGCAGGCTTTCGCCCGAGATTATTGGCCTCACCGGCATCACGGACGAAATGCTGCGCGGCGCGCCGAAGCTTGCAGATGCGCTGCACGCATTCCTCAACTTTGCGGGCGACCGTCCGCTCGCCGCGCACAACGCGGAGTTTGACATCAGCTTTATCCGCGCGGGCTGCAAAAAGTGCGGCATTCCCTTTGAGCCGACGTATCTCGACTCGCTGATCTTTGCGCAGAACCTCCTGCCGGAGCTTGGCAAGTATAAGCTCGACATTGTCGCCGATCACTTACAGCTTCCGCAGTTCAACCATCACCGCGCCTCGGACGACGCGGTGCCCGTGGCGCAGATGCTCGTGAAGTTTTTCGCCATGCTCGAAGCGCGCGGCGTTACGCGGCTCCAGCAGATCAACGACGAGATGACCAAGCTTCGCCCGCTGGGCGTCAAGCGCAACCGTTTCCCAAAGCACATCATTCTGATCGCCAAGAATAAAGTTGGTCTGAAAAATCTCTATCAACTCATCTCTGCTTCGAACCTCAAGTACTTCAAGCGCGTGCCGATCATTCCGAAAAGCGAGCTCATTGCGCACCGCGAGGGCTTGATCATCGGCTCCGCCTGTGAAGCGGGCGAGCTGTTCCGCGCCATCATCGACCACAAGGACTGGAACGAGCTCAAGCGCATCGCCTCGTTTTACGATTTCCTTGAGATCCAGCCCCTGTGCAACAACCGCTTTCTGGTGCGCGACGGTACAGTGAATGACGACGAGGACCTCAAGAACTTCAACCGCACGGTCGTGAAGCTTGGCGAGGAGCTCGGCAAGCCCGTCTGCGCGACGGGCGACGTCCATTTCCTCGACCCCGAGGACGAGGTCTACCGCCACATTCTGCTTGCGTCGAAGAAATTTGCCGACGCGAACGAGCCTGTGCCGCTCTACTTCCGAACGACCGACGAAATGCTCAAGGAATTTGACTATCTCGGCAAGGAAAAGGCCTATGAGGTCGTCGTGACCAACACGCGCGCCATCGCCGAACAGGTGGAGGATATCGAGCTTCTGCCCAAGGGTAAGCTCTTCCCGCCGCGCCTTGAAAACTCCGAAGAAGACCTCAACCGCATGGTCTGGGACAAGGCGCACGAGCTGTACGGCGACGAGCTGCCGCAGCTCATCGTCGACCGCCTGAACATCGAGCTGGGCGGCATTCTTGGAAAGTATGACGTTGTTTACATGTCGGCGCAGAAGCTCGTGCAGCGCTCGCTTGAGTGCGGCTATCTCGTTGGCTCGCGAGGCTCGGTCGGCTCGTCGCTCGTGGCGTATATGGCGGGCATCACCGAGGTCAACGCCCTGCCGCCGCACTATCGCTGCCCCAAATGCCGCAACGTGGAGTTCCACGGCGGCGAGTACGGCTGCGGCGCGGATATGCCCGACAAGATGTGCCCCGTCTGCGGCACGAAATACGTCAAGGACGGCTTCGATATTCCGTTTGAGACCTTCCTTGGCTACGGCGGCGGCAAGGTGCCGGATATCGACCTGAACTTCTCGGGCGAATATCAGGCGCGCGCACACGCGCACGCGGTCGAGATGTTCGGAAAGACCCAGGTGTTCCGCGCGGGCACGATCGGTACGCTCGCGGAAAAAACTGCCTACGGCTTCGTCAAAAAATACGTCGAGGAAAACGGTATCGCCGCGGGCAATGCCGAGATCGACCGCCTGACGGCGGGCTGCGTCGGCGTGCGCCGCACGACGGGTCAGCACCCCGGCGGCCTCGTCGTCGTGCCGGACGATCTGGATATCGAAGATTTCTGCCCCGTCCAGCACCCGGCGGACGACCCCGAGAGCGAAACGATCACCACGCACTTTGAATATCACTGCATGGAGGATAACCTCCTCAAGCTTGATATGCTCGGCCACGATGACCCGACAATGATCCGCATGCTCGAAAACCTGACGGGCGTCAACGCCCGCCAGATCCCGCTCGACGACGCGGACACCATGTCGATCTTCATCTCGTCCAAAGTCCTCGGCTACGAAAACGACGAAGTGCTCGGCCCAACGGGCGCTGTTGCCATTCCGGAGTTTAACACGCGCTTCACGCGCCAGATGCTTGTGGACACCCAGCCGAAGGATTTTAATACCCTCCTGCGCCTCTCCGGTTTCTCCCACGGCACGGACGTGTGGCTCGGCAACGCGAAGGATCTGATCATCAGCGGCACGGCGAGCGTTCTGGAGACCGTCGGCTGCCGTGACGACATTATGCTCTACCTCATTTCGATGGGGCTTGACCCGAAGATGAGCTTTAAGACGATGGAAGCCGTCCGAAAGGGCAAGGTCAAAGCCGGCAAGGCAGGGGACTGGCCGATGTGGGTAGAGGAAATGCGCAAGCACGACGTGCCGGAGTGGTACATCGAGTCGCTTGCCAAGATCGGCTACCTCTTCCCGAAGGCGCACGCGGTCGCCTATGTCATGATGGCGTTCCGCATCGCGTGGTTCAAGGTGCATGAGCCGCTCGCGTTCTACGCGACCTTCTTCTCCATCCGCGCCAAGGCGTTTGACGCCGCCGAGTGCTGCAAGGATGCCGACGCGCTGCGCCGCCGCATCCGCGAGATCGAAAACAACAAGGACGCCACCGCCGTTGAGCAGGATCTGATGACAACGCTTGAAGTCTGCTACGAGTTCTGCCTGCGCGGCTTCCATTTTGAGCCCATCGACATTTACCGCAGCGATGCGACAAAGTTCATCGTCACGGAAAACGGCCTTCTTCCGCCGTTCACGTCCGTGCGCGGACTCGGCGAGACCGCCGCGCTTGATACAGTCGAGAAACGAAAGGGAAAGACCTTTACATCGGTTGAAGAGTTTTCCATGTGCTGCAACAAGCTTTCGCAGACGCACATCGACCAGCTGCGCGCCCTCGGCGCGTTCGCGGGGCTGCCGGAAACGAGCCAGCTGACGCTGTTCTAATGTATCGCCCGGCAATGAAACCAATATGAAAAGGGAACATTCTCTCATGCGAGAGAATGTCCCCTTTTTGTCGCTTCCTGGTTTGATCTCACTTGCTTATGTTACGCTTTTCCAGAAGGATTCATGCTCACTCGTACCGCCATCATCAATAAAGGCGTGGAACGCCGCGTCCACCGCGCTGCGGCTGAAATCGCTGTAAATGCCGACGGTTTCCATGCCTTCATAGAAGCGGACGTTCTCTGCGCTGTGGCTGGGAGAGGCGTCGTAGGCGGCGGCCAGCGCTTTGGCGCGGGAGAGCGCTTCGCGCGCACCGTCCGAATCACCGCTGTTGTACTCAAGCCGCGCGAGCGCAGCGTGCGAGGCGGCGCTGATCTTATCAAGCTCGCTGACGGAATCTCCTTTTCTGAGGCCTGTAAGCATCGAATGCTTCCACTGCGAAATGTCGATGGCCGATCGGAGGTCTCCTCTTGCCTCATACACGTTGGCAAAACCGTCGCACACGCGCACGAGCGACGTGACCGCGCGCAGCAATGCCATGGAAAGATACGGCACGCCCTCCTCGCGCCGCTCCTTCACGCCCGCGAGCAGGCAGCCGATCTGATCGTCGAGCAGGCCGCAGGCGTTGTTCTCTTTGAAGAGCGCGAGCGCACGTTCCCAGTCCTCCATGTCGAGCAGCACGTTTGCCATGTCGAGCCGGAGCGACATCTCGCTGATCTCCGGGTCACTGTTTTGCGAAAGCAGACGGATGGCGTGCGATAGCAGGTCGAGCGAACGGCTCTGCATCTTTTTGTCCTGACGCTTGAGACCTGCCATCTCAAAAAGCTTGGAGCATTCGTAGACGACACTGAAGGTGTTCGGGAATTTTTGCAGCGCCTTTTCCGCCTCGGCAATGCCCTCATCATAATTGTCCTCGCGGCGCAGACGCTTCATGCGTTCGACGATGCTCTTGCGGTCATTTGCGCGCAGCCGATAGCCGAGCAGCGCATCGACCGAGAGGTCAAAGAAGTCGGCAAGCTCCATCAGCATCGGAATTTCCGGCAGGCTCTGCCCGGTATCACATAGTTAAAGATATTGATGTCATTTAATCAATTTTGCCGATAAAG